>Ga0180433_10001621_pt1 | contig 37223 bp, 40 predicted proteins | sample SS_ome_8_FD_132980 | JGI IMG/M metagenome (GOLD analysis project Ga0180433, IMG submission 132980) | Hypersaline lake sediment archaeal communities from the Salton Sea, California, USA - SS_1_D_1 metaG | ecosystem: Environmental > Aquatic > Non-marine Saline and Alkaline > Hypersaline >... | reverse complement strand
GTCAAGGATTTTTTTTACCCACAATTACCCACAATTTTACCCACAATTTGCCCACAATTTTACCCACAATTTGCCCACAAAAAATCCTTGACAAAAAAATCCAAACATTGTGTGGTCAATGGTGTCAAGGATTTGGCGACCCGGTTCATCCGAATCATGATTCGGTTCGATCGAATCACGAATGGCTCCTTTAGCAACTTTTTTTATTTTGGCGGTCAAAAAAATTTTTACAAACAGCATAGGATATAAAAACAATATTAAAAAGTTGTTTGAGAAACATTCTATAAATCTTTCTGCTATATCATTTACACAAGTTGGCATTCACATAATTTATTCATTGGCGACTTTTTTTCTTTGAAGATCTGGTATCATTCACATTTTGTTTCAACAATGCGTATTTTTTGAGCAACTTTTCGTAGTTTCGCCGCAGTTCCTCGTGCTGTCTTTTTAACGTGATATGCGCTTGGTTTTTCTTCTCGAGGACTAATTTTTTTTTGTAATTTGTTTTTGCACAGCGGTCACGATGTAAAGACAAGTGATGCATGCAGAGCTGTGTCCATTTTTTTTTCGTTTCACTCCACGCAACTTCATTAGAGCAACCAGGTGTATAACACGTGGCTTTATTTGTTTTTTTGGGTACCACGACTGTAAGCATGGGTTTTTAAACTTAACTTCACAAAAAAACCCGGCTCATGTTTTAAAGTCGAGTGCACCCAGAGGTTTTACGCGAAAATTCAAATACGTAATGACGGTGTCTGATAATGTTTTGTGGCCCAAATAATCGGCAGCCAGCCGCGGCAGTGAACAGTTGCGTTCGTTGAAGTAGTGGAAACACACTAATACATAGAATTTTCGGAATTGGTGCAAGTTACCTATCTCTGGGCAGAATTTCTGCATAGCTCGCTGCACGGCCTTGCCGTATTTTTTATTGACTTCTCGGACGGATTTCGCGGGCAGGTCTTCTCGGATACTCTTGACACACCGCACAATTTCAGACCGACGCGCGAGCAAGGGAATTTCCCGTTGCCGGATCGGATCTGGGTCATTGGCGCGTTGCTTACAGATGCCAGAAATCCGTGTCCAGTACGTGCGGTTGGTGTAATGCGATTTGGTTGGCGGCGAGAAGGTCATGCTGAAAATTATCTCTGCCATGCGCCGACCCGTGAGACACGCGACTCCGATAAGGCGAAGGTAGGGACTTTCTTTGGTGAGCAATAAGCGGCAATCTTTGACAATGGCATCGCCGCTTATTTCCGGCAAATCAATGGACTTAGCGTGCACGTTTTGCCGTTTCGCAATTTGCAATTTGCGCATATCTTCAGGTTCAAGTCGGAGATTTTTCAGAAAGTCCTCGAAGCCCTTTGTTTTTTTCTCGTCCAACTCAAGACGTTGCATCAGTCCGGAGAGGTTTGGGGAAGAACTGGATAACGTTGCCATTTTCCCGTCTTTGACTTGTCTTTTAAAATTAGAAAGAGACGACTGCACTGAACTTAAATAGGTAATGCGGCGCTTCATACCTCGCTTCATGTCTTTGTCGAAAAGACCCTTGTAGTGTTGCTTGAACTCCTCTGAAAAAGCTTTACCGAGGGCAGGTCCAACCAGATTCGGTGATTTTGTGCTGATTTCGCGGAATTTTTGAACCATTTTGTCTACAAAACACTCGCGCCGGCGCCGGGTCGTCATTTATTTTTTTTTATACAAAAACTTTTTTTTTGCCCGCTCTCCGAGGCTCACAACAGGTTATGTTCCTACACCGTTGGCAGGGGTGGTAAGTAATTCGTTAACATCGTGCATGAAATAGAATCAATAGGTCGGGAAGCAGGATGTGCATTGAGCAAAAGCTGAGCGGAGTGTCGTAAGCGCGGGTAATGTTTCCGAAACGCTCGCTGGGCGTCAGTTATTAAGGGCTGGATAATTTTGCGCTCATATGCGTCGCGGCAAGGCGTCCCGTAGGCCTGGCAGGACATCAAAAAATCCAGCTCGAACCGGTGTTCGACTTCGATGCCGTCGCCGATGTCAATTACGGTGTCTATAAATAACTTTTTTGCAGTTTCGTGCGTCGCACGGTCGTCTTCGGTCATGAGATATAGCCCCGAGCGCTTTGCTTTTTTGTTCACAAAAACACCTTTCGGTAAGTCGAGATCTTCTTTCACATCGTGAATTTCCTTAAGTTCGGGAACTTCCGCAAATTGGGGATAATCCCTCAGCAAAAGTTTGTTGAATAAGAGATTTTGGTGCCGGAACACGATCTTGTCCATTGCGTAGATATCGGTCATGCGGTTGCTCAGCAAATCCGAAATCCCCAAGTCGATTTTTATGAGTTGCTTCAATGCCTTGCGGGGTTTGGCATACTCGGATAAAAACCAAATCGGCTGTTGCACTTTGCTTAACCGATTGTCAGGCATCGCTTGCAGGGCCTGTAAATGGTTTCGCAGCGCATGTGTGAGGAACAGTTCGAGTCGATTCGTTACCTGCCGAAAAATTTTAGTATCTTCTGCTTCAAACACCGTTTCATGAGGCCGCACGATGGCGCGATCGACATGTCGTTGCTCAACTTCAAGAATGTTTTGTTCCATTTTTATTCATTAAGGAGCTAGAAAAAAAAACTTATTTGGTGTACAAAATAAACAACAGAAATATTATTTGTGCCCATTCGGACCAACATGCAAGCCCCGGTTTCTCAGCGGTTTTGCAAAGATATTATCCTTCCGACGGAGGAAAATTTGACACACGTCAGCAAAATGATGAACCCCGATCTGGCAGCTCACGAACTTCGGCACCTCCAAGCCGTGTACGTTAAAGGCAAGCGATGGCCTCAAGGCAGCACGATTGTTATTGAATTTCTCGGAGGCACCACTACGCAGAAAAATCTCGTGGAAAAAGTCGTAATGGAAACCTACCAGCCTCTGGTGAATCTGAAGCTGAAATTTGCAAAACGAGGCACGGTAAGTCGCAGTGACATTCGGGTAACTTTTGATCCGCACGGAGGGTCGTGGTCACATTTGGGGACAGACTGTTTGAAAGTTCCACAAGATCGACCAACTTTGAATTTAGCGTGGTTAGACGATCCGCCGTTGACGACGGACGCGTGTTGTCACGGCGTAATCAAACACGAATTCGGTCACGCGATAGCCGCCTGGATTCACGAGCATCAGAATCCTAGTCCCACCAACAAGCTTTCAGCCAATTGGAACAAACCTGTTATTTACAAAGCTCTGTCAGGTCCGCCGAACGACTGGAGCACGGAAACAATTTTTGTCAACATGTTCCAGCTCTATGACCGTAACTTGGTGCGCGGGTCGACTTGGGACCCGCACAGTATTATGGAGTATTTTTTTCCCCCATCCTGGACTTTAAATAATATGGGAGTACCAGGTAACCAAACCCTCTCTGCAACGGATAAACAGTGGTTGCGAAAAGAATATCCCCAACCATCTGCGGCGACCTCAATAACATCAACAACAACAACATCAGAATTAGGATCATCGGAACAACAACTGCAGCCGATTGTCATGACAACTCCATTGGATGGACCGATATTTGACCCCATCACCATCATATTGCTGGTTGGTGTCATACTCATCGCACTCGCGCTTATCGTCATCGTTATCGTCGTCGTGATTATGCAAAGGCGGAGTCCCAAGGAAATATCAATGTCTTCATTATCAGTGTAAATTTGAAATCGGCAAGAGTTGAAACATGGACATGAAGATGAATATATATTTTTTTTTTAAACGCCTCGTCCTGTCACGGAGTGAAAAAAAAAATATTCTTAGAAACAAAAAAAACACTAAAACATTTCAAAAAATCATGTCCACTCACCCTCAACCCGTTGCTGCGTCCCCCGGTGATTTCGGTGCTTGTGCGCCTTCTGTTAGTCAGGAATTCGTGCAGATTCCCAAGGTGGAGCATATTCTTGTGGAACAGCCAGTGACATACAAGATGTACAAGAAAAAGGTCACCATGGTCAACGTTCCCGTGGTCCAGAGCTACTCGAAAGTGACGATGGGGTCCCAGGAAGTCAACCATTGTGGCGCCCCGGCGGCTCCCAAGGTCAGGGCTGCAGCGGCGGTCGTTCAGCAGGATCCTCCTGTCTATGGTTGCCAGGCCGGTCCATTTCGCCGCAGTTCCTACGGTCCCGTGCCCGGGCCTTCTCCCGACAACGTGCCCATTACCATGACCGCGGCAGGTGCTCCCGCCATCGTGACCCCCGGCGCGTACTACTACGCCGGTGCCCAGGCGAATCCCAACTACAACATGATTGCTGGCGACTACGCTGCCGCGGGCGACATGCTCCCTGCTACCACGCCCAAAAGCTACGCCGCTCTGTACTAACTAACTAACAGCAGCAGCAAAAAAATCTTGTAAGCGCTTGCGCACACTACCGCGGGCGAATGTCAATAGTTTGTCAGAGTCAATGAGATGAGAAAAGGCATTCAATCCGGCGAGAAATACAGGCATCAGTTGGTTAACCAAAAATGGGTCTTCGTTTTCCAAATTTTCCAAAAAATTAACATAAAAGAATATATTGTCCACCTTTTCCCGGTCCGCTTTCTTCGGTTGGCGACCGGTGAATGGTGGGCAGTTTCTTAATTTTGGGTAGTTTAATTTCACCAAATCGCGCACGACTGGGTTGAAACCATGAATCGTGTAAACTTCTTCGTCTCTCCGCATTTGCTTGGTTTTTGTTGTATGGACATAAAAAGTTTTTTTTCAATGATGAAAAAAAAACCAAGTATTTTTTTTTCACGACTTTCGAGTTCGACCAGGTGTTGGATTCAAAAAATTTTTTTTTTGAACGAGGTGATTATCCACAAAAAAATATATCAATGACGACCAGTTTGTTTTTGAAGAGTTCTGATATTAAGTTGGAATTCGACCCGGAAGTGCGGCCGCTAGTGGTCAACTGTACTGCTTATGTCCGCGACAAAATGAACGAAAATATTGCTCACGTGTACCACCCAGTGTTTGGGAAACGAAATGATAACAAGTGGCCTGAGCGAACAAACCTGGCTTGCTTGCATTGCTGCGAAGGGTTCACCACTATGCCGATTCCTCTGCCGCGCCATTACGACGAGCGACGAAATCTATATTTTGTCTATGGGGTGTTCTGCTCCGTCAACTGCGCCAAGGCTTACGTGATTGAGCACGAAACCGGAATTACCACGAAACGCATGCTGTACCTGAACCACATGCTTCGCTTCGTGTTTGGCGTCAAACGTCCCGCGAAACCCGCACCGCCGCGGTTGCGCTTGGCTCGGTTCGGTGGGGATTTGTCCATTGACCAGTTTCGGAATAATTTCCACCACGTGTTGTCGCGCCAGCTGCAGCCTCCGTTCGTACCGAGTGTGTTGTTGTTTGAAGAGATTCCCGACAAAAAGAGCAGGACAGAAGCAACACCAACGAGCACTGGCCCGGCGGCGCGCAGAGCGGAACACGCGATCACTGGAGGTGGCAATCATCCGCTGACCGCCGGCTTCCCTGCCGTGCAGAACCCGCTCACAAGTAGTATGTATTCGCAGTTTTTGGAAGCAAAAAAGGAAGCCGCAGGGGGAACCCTTCCCGAGCCTTCATTCACGCCCGACGTGAAGAAAAAGAAACGCGCCAAAAAACCTGCCAAAACAGGCGTCAAACGTGCGCACGGCACACTCAACGCTTTTTTGACGTTTAAAGAATAAACGGAAATCGCGGAAAAATCTTGTTCAGTAAAAACAAAATAAAACACAAGGAATTCTTCCATCATGTCGTCAGGTGGGAAAAATCAAATAAATCTTTTCGTGGAAACGGCTGGTCCTCCAAAGTTTGGTAAAGCATTGGCGGTGGCCGGGATCTGGGTACTTGTTGCGCTGCTGGCGGCAGTCGGATTACAAGTGTACATTTCGATGGAATCGAATGTGGAAAAACAAGCAGTGACCATTGACAATGCCACGCTGTGGATAGGGCAATTTGGCATGATCGGACTTATCGTGTTAGTTGCGGTCCTCATCATGTTCGTTTTTGCTATTTTGGTCGTTGTACATCACACGAAATTTCTTGTCGCAGACGTATCTACATTTCTCATGACAATGCAAGCGTTAGCAACTAGTGTCGTAAGAAAATTCACTCGGTTCCCCACGCTGGGGCAGTTTATCAAAGCCATTATCTAAAAAAAAAACTAAAATTTGGGTTTTTTTATTTTTCTATCTGAACTGGGGCGAGGAGGGACATTTTTGTTTTTGCAAACTTCCATTTTCTATCTCAAGCGAGAACTGCGAAATAAAATACCATAAAGACCAGTGTATACAAAATGCAAGAAGGTACGTCGGAAGTTGAGGCCAAGGCCAAGGTAAAGGCGAAGGTCAAGGCAAAGGCCAAGGTTAAGGCCAAATCCAAACCGAGTGCCAAGAAACGCAAGAGCAAATCTGCTCACCAGGAACGCGCACCTGCGAAGAAGGCCAAAGCTGGAAGCGACGAGGACGCTATCGTCTCTCCCCAGAGCCTATCTCAGAAAAATGCACTTTGGACCTTGCATTTGAACCAGCCACGGGGGTTTGCTTCCATCGTGGAGGTCATGGGCTCTGTGCTCACGGACTGTACGTGGTCCGTCATCGCTGCGGGTGAAAAGAATTTTGATCAAAGAAGCGTTTCAAACAGTCATCTCAGCACGGACCCGGATCCGGACTCATTTTCTGGCCTCTACGTGGAATGCATTGACGCACAGCACTGTTGCATTGTATTTGCCAAGCTCCAAGGAGACGTGGTGTTGAACCAGGACTTGCTCGCCCAAAACAAAATCACAGCCGAGGACATGAGCTTTTGCGTTTCCGTGCCCTTGCTGCTCACGCACATCAAGTCGGTGTCTTCCAACAATTGTCTCCAAGTTTTCAAGAAATCCACTGGGTCTCGGTTACACATGAAAGTGTTTTCGCCAGTGCCAGGTCGCCACTTTCGGTTGATGACACTGAACACGCTGAATAAGGAGCGCGAAGGCTTTGAAGTTTCGGACATTGACTACGATTACACGGTGGAATTCAATCTTTTTGAATTGCGCAACATCGTGAAGATGGCCAAAGGCATCAACTGCGACCATTTGCGCTTTCGGATCATGGAGCATAAACGCCCCACGGAGTCGACAGTTTGCTACTTTGTCGTTCACATTTATGGCGAAACTTCGTATGACGAGCAGGTTTTCTGCAGCAACACCAGCGTTGACGTGGAAAATAAAAAGAAGGGCAAAAGTATGGTCATCAAGAACACAGCCATCACGATTGCTGATCACGACCCGGCCCAGGTGAAGCTTTCCGACCTGGAGGACAAGTACAACAACATTTTCGCCGTGGATTATTTAAATAGCTTTCTCAAAGCCATCAATCAGCACACCATCGTTCTCCGCCTCGCACCGGACCGGCCCATGATCATGACGAGTTCTTTGGGCGACGAGCATTCGTTTATTTCCTTTGTCTTGGCTCCGCGTGAAAACGACAACGATCTTCCGGACATTGTGCAATCTTTTGACGATTCTAAATAAAAAGCAAGTGTGGAAAAAAAAATTTCTATTCTTTCGGGTTCATTTGTTATGTTGACCAAAAAAAAACAACTTTATAATAAATTAAAAAACAAAGATGAGCTTTGTATTCGACCAACCCGTTGCGAAGCGTCCCCGGACACAACGCAAAAGCGCGAGTTCTTTTGTGGTCTCGACACCTTGCCACGAAACGAATTTTCTTGATTTTCTTCAAATTCATCGGAATAAAATTCTTGCGTTGAATCGGGAAAAATCCGAGTTGGTCGAACAGCTCCGGCGGATTAAACAAGCGGTGCCTCAAGCCACAGTCTTCCAGCGAAATCGGTCCAAGAAGAATCAGCTTTTGTTGAAAAAGAAATTGAACCGGATTCACGTCATTGGTCTGAAAAAATTCGACGCCATGATCTTGCCGCTCTTGGACATTTACTATCACCAGCGCAGCAGCGGAGAAATTAACCACGAAGCGCTCGTCAACATGTTCAAAAGTGAATTTATGCTCACCGAGCACGCCCCAACCATTACTTCCATCAACACGGACACGTGCACGAAGTGTAACCAGGAATACCTGCAGTCGTCAGAGGAAGCCATTTTGCTGTGCGGTGGCTGCGGCGAAGTGCAGTCTTACCTGGACGCATCGGTATCCACGATCGCTTATGGGAACGAAATCGAATACACTTCGTTTTCGTACAAACGAATCAATCATTTAAACGAGTGGTTGAACCATTTCCAAGCGAAAGAAACGACTCCCGTCCCAGCGAACGTGATGGAAAAAATCATGAACTACTTTTATGAAAAACGTGTCTTGGATCCGAAAACGATCACTTTTGCGCAAATCAAAAAAGCTCAAAAAGACTTGGGTTTGCGCAAGTGGTACGACAACACGATGCAAATTTGGTGCAGAATCACTGGCAATAAACCGGTGCGATTGGATCCGGTGATTGAGGAAAAAATTCGTCTCATGTTTATTCGAATCCAGGCCCCGTTTGAAAAACATCGTCCCAAAGGCCGCAAGAATTTTCTGAGTTATTGCGTATGTCTTTACAAGTTTTGCCAAATCCTGGGACAAGACCATCTGTTGCCTTACTTTTCCCTTTTGAAGGGGAAGGAGAAGTTGCAGGTGCAAGAAGAAGTGTTCAAAAAAATTTGTGCGGAAATTGGGTGGAAATTTATTCCAATTAAAAGTGAATAATTTGTGTTGTACAGTGCAAATGCGGTGTCCAAGCCTTCTTTTAAAAAAAAATACTCTTTTGCATATAAATAAAAACAACAACACGCATCACGACACAAAATGAGTGCCCCTTTTTTTTTAAAACCCGCCCAGCAACGCCAAGCAGAATTAAAATTTCTGAATTTTATTGTGGCTAAGCAAACCCCTGCTGCTGCAAAAGTTGATGGAAAAATTAAAATGGCGGTTATGTTGATGGATCAGCAGAAAAGAATCGTCAAGTTACTGGCGCAGGTTGCGGAACTAAAAAAGAAAAAAGCGGGGCTGGCGAAGGCGTTGCGGATTAAAGACGGGCTCGTGGTCAAAGCGCATGAAAAACTCGAAAGCTTGAAGCAGCGCGTGAAAAATTTAGGCAATATGCACCAGGTGGCAAAATGCAAAATTCAGAAATTGACGGCCCACAGAGACGAGTTACTCGAGGCTGCTCAAGCCGCTGAAGCAGCCGCGGAAGCTGCTCAAGTAGCTAAAGCAGCCGCCGAAGCAGCGGAAGCAGATGCTAAGGCCGCGGAAGCCGCGGAAGCCGATGCTAAGGCCGCGGAAGCCGCGGAAGCCGCGGAAGCTGTGGAAGGTGATGAAATGGTCGCTCAAACAAACAAAGAAGAAGAAGATGATGATAGGGGCGACGACGACGACGATGATTTTATCCTGATCGAAAGCGGCTTTGATAACATGGCTTGCAAATAGGGGTATAGGTTCGTATTGCCACGTTTTTGTCGATTACGAATTCCAAGTTAGGTGTTAAATCCACGTGACCACATCCGATGCATGTTAATTCTTTCATTGCATGTAATTCATTCAAGGTAAAAAAAAATGATTTACTTGTACATCTATTAGATCCTTGCAAGGTGGGCTGCAGTCGACCTGTGGGTTGCGGGGCGGCATTATTGTTCTTCTTTTTTTTCTTCACTTGCTGCTCAGAAATGGCACTGAGTAGATCATTCAAACAAATGCGGACGTATTTTAGGCGGTCTGACGGCGTGGAAAATTTATTATATTTACTCCACGTTTTCGTTGTTTTTTTATGCCGAGTGCGAGACATTTGACGCCGGCTGCTTTTTTGCGTTTGCATGCAAAGTATATAAAAAAAAACGTGCAGAATGAACACTTGATTTTATTTCTGTTGTAAAAAAATAAAAACCAATGAGCACCGAATATCGCATCGGGCAGTTTGACCCATCACAGGCAGGACCCAACCGGGTGTGGTTGTTGATTGGTGCCCGAAACTCGGGCAAGTCTGTTCTCTTGCATGATCTGTTGTATAACACCCGCCACAATATTGACTTCGTGACTGCTATGACGGCCACGGTAAGTACTGTCAAAAAATTCGCCGAAATCATGCCTCGTAGTTTAATTTACACTAACGGGTATGATTATGATAAGGGCACGGCGTTTTTGAAAGCCACACAAAAGTTGGTTGCCAAGAATAAAATCAGGAAAGCCACGGCTGTTTTAGACGATTGCATGTTTGATACGAAAGTAATGAAAACTGAAACGCAACGCAATTTGCACTTGAATGGAAGACATTACAACACGAGTATTTTCAACACCACGCAGTACTGCATGATCATCCCAAACGCCATTCGCACAAACGTTGATTACGTATTTGCTCTCAAGGACACTATCAAAGCCAACCGCAGACGACTGTACGAATACTTTTTTGGATCCTTTCCGTCATTTAACGAGTTCGAAAAGGTCTTTGCCAAATGTACTGAAAATTTTGGATGCTTGGTCCTGGACCGGACGCAATCCTCGGGGAAAAGAGAAGATCTCATCAAATGGTATGTTGCGAATCCACATCTTCCTCATTTTCGATTGGGAAAGCCGATTTATTACAAATTCGAAAAGTTGGTGAAAAACATGATTCGTGAGAATCAGAAACCAAGTTCTGGGAAAACAACCAAAGTGATTATTTAATCCACACGCCTGGGTCGAGGAACATGTTTGCTGAGCAACTTTTGTTTTTCACACAAGGGTAAGCGAAAAAATGCTTCGCCTGCAATGGGAACGGAAACCAAGGTTTCTATAAATGCCATTAGATGCTTGAGGCAGCGCAGGACGTCGTTCCAAAAGTCAGCGTCAAAATAAATTTTTGCGGTCTCGGAATAAACTCCGGCGCGCCGCCGACGTGCGCATTGCATGAGGGAGCATGACGACTTGTCCGTTAAAAACATGTAAGCATGAATTTGGATCAGTTCATAAAGTGGAAGTGGGTAAAAAAAAGTATTTTTCCGGTGCTTGATTTCAAACAACACTCCATTTGCGAGGCCGTCGATTTTCCCCAAGATGGCCCATTCGTATTGCTTGATCGGGGTGAGAAGCCCTGTTTTTTTAAAATACGTTTTGTTCGTTTGCTTAATGTGGTACTTTTTATCGGGACAAAGGCCATTCCGGGCAGAAATTGTTTTTCCCTCGCCCCGCGTTCCGTAGCAGCGACTGGCTTGACTCGTGACATACCGATACAGCGATGCCGACATCGTCAACATTTCGAGCAGGTCATGGAGATTATCCAAACGGTGCGCGGTTTTGTAAGTTTCCAACGCTGTGACGTTCGCCCACACCGACTCTGGTGTTTCCAGAAGCGTGTGTACCAATTGCAAAACCGCAGCTTTGTGCACGGGGGCATAGCTCTCGTAGTACGCGATCACGTGTGCAACTTCCTGTTCGACGGGGCGGTTAAAAAACAAGAGCTGAAAAGCCTGCTGCTCGAGTTCGCGCAGGTCTTCCTGGAATTCGCATTCACGCGACAGGGTCTGCAAGTTTTCCCACTGAACACTCACGTTCAACGTCTCTTGGAGATACTTGCGTTGGTTCGTGTAAGTTTCGCTCCCAATAAACGCGCAGCTTTCAGGATTGGTTTCGGGATTAAGCACCAGGTCCCGATGGACGGATTTCTTAATAATGTGAGAAATGGTAGTTACTTGAGCCTGTGTCGTAAAAAGACCCAGGGCGTTTGCAATCTGAGAAGCGGCAATAACGAAATCCGCATGCTCCATCGGATCTTGTTTTTTTTTGTTTAAATTAACAACACTAATATAACTTTGTAGTTCATTTAAACATACAAATCAACCATCATCTTCTTCAACGTCTGTTAGGCTTCTTGGGTTTTTTAAAACGCGGCGCTTGGACTTTTTGGTTTTGGGTTTCTTCGTATCTCTTGGTAATTTTTTTGATCCTTTAGGTTTCGATGCTTGGCGTCTCTGTCGACGCGCCGGAGTTTTCTCGAATTCATCAGCATCATCATCATAATCGGTGGCGTCGTCGTCGTCAGTAAGCAAAATCCCCCGTTCTTGGGGTCGCGCTACGTAAAACGCGGCTTCTTCTGGAGTTAACACGGGGATCCCCACGTTCTGCCCGACTTTCTTCCGTCCTGGAGACGCGGGGGCGGTTGAGGAAAATGTTGGTCCAACATCTCCACGGGACTGCTTTTCAGTCACGCGTGTTAACTCGCGTTTTGTAACAAGTGGTTTGGTAATGGATTCGAGTGATACTTGAAAATCATTTTGCTGGCTCAAAAAAGAACTTCGCGGTGGGTTCCAGGACCTCCGTGGACTCCGGGAACTTCGCGGACTCCGGGAACTTCGCGGACTTGGGGATTTCCGGGACCTCCGAGGTGAAGAATGTGGCGACGCGCTCATTGGATAATTATTATCTTTGTTTGTAACCCAAAAGTTTTTTTTTCCACTCAACTCCACTTTTGTTGTTTCTTAAAACGCATGTTCATCAATCACGCAATTTCGTCCAAGTATGTGGTCAGGGCATCTTTTGCTTTGTCAACTGACATAAAGAGCCGTTGATCAGAGAGGAGATACAACAAACTATTTCGTAAATCCCAGAAGTTATTCTGGCGGTTTGGGAAGAGGACAAAAATGGACGAGGGTACGAGAGCAAACGGCGGACTGCCATCGCCTGAATGGCCAATTGGGAGAACATTTGCACCAAGTTCTCCACTTTGCGTCAAGAGAGGATAGGGATAGGCAACATCAATAGTCAGATCGGTGAAGTTGGTAATAAACCATGAGGGCAAGCCTTTTAAACACTGGAGTATGTTTTTCAAACTTTGCGTGAGAAAATTTGCATAAAAGTGTCGACAGTCGTCCTTGTTATCTTCATTGTACTCGGGCCACTCTTCCGTCTCTTGGAGCTGTGCCGCTTGTTGGAAAAACTGCAATGGAATTTCTACGTGTGTTACCGGATCCTTTAACCTATTAAACAACGCCGGGGGCGGTTCGGTGAGCATCCGGTCCACTTGAGTGGGGGTTTCTAGGTTGGTGTCATACGTGGTAAAGGGATCTCGCCTGAATACAGGATTGTTGGGGTTTTGTTCCCGCCAATACGCCCACCCACTTGGATTGGGTTCGATCCCTTGTTTCCCGTAAGCGTACACGACGTCGCCGTTTGTCTTTTCCGAAGTGACGATCGGTCGATACAGAAAATACTTCCGGTATTCCGGGTCGATATTTGGGCCGATGTCATAGGCAAAACAGGTCGGATATTGCACACCACGCCCCTGCGCGTTGACGAAAGGCATTCGAAAGGGATTGCCAAGGGCTCGAAAATTTTTGTGCACGTCTAACATGGCATTGGCTTCGCGACTCATTTTCACACTTGAGGTGTACGAGGAAGAAAGCAACTTGGCGTCCGTTAGTTTTTTCAGACTGGGCGTATGATCGGGGGGTCCAGAAACCCACTCCTTCATGGTCATGCGATTGATCCACTCCCGCCGCGCACACGCGGGTTGGGGGCCGTAGACTTCAAAACTCGAGACGTTAAAATACAACGGCGCGCCCTCAGTCGCATCTGGACCAGGCTTCGGATTGTAATAGTTAATGTCAAACACCGGCCGCGGAAAAAGAGACGACTTGTCAAAGCGCTTTGTTTCCTTGACGAAGGCGTGGCAGTAGTCCGGGTCGTAGGTATAGGAAATCTGGTGCTGTCTCCAAATACTCCGGGCCACGGGTCCGATGCTGCACCGGTTGAACTCAAGCCGAAAGGCACCGAAATACTTAAAAATGAACGTGTCTTCGCGAACGCGGAAAGGATTGGTCACCACCGCTTGGTCGCGTCGACCCCAATCCTCTAAGTTGAGCAAACGCATCCCGTGGGGTCCCACGTGATCCGTTGTCGTAAATCCGACATTTTGGTACCGCGCAACGAACCTTTTGTAGGCGTGCTGGAAAGCGCGTTTTTTGTCCGCTGACCATGTCGAAAATTCGGACACGTCGTACAGTTCCAAGCGGGACGCGTCGAGTTGGTGCGGGTTCACGTAAAATTCGCGCACTTGCATATTTTGGCGCGTGATGAGCGGCGGACTCGGACTGACGAGGGTGTCCACAAGCTCGAAGTAAGCAATTAGCAAAGCACTGGCCGCGCACGTTTTCCTCCGGAATTCGTCGCAGGTAAAATCTTCCGTCAGTTCGGAATTCATATCGTACAGCGGGCAACTCTGGGCCAACGTCCGCTTTTTGCTTGCCGTTTCGCTCACGTGACGCTCGAAGTCGCGGCTTCGAATGTTGAAAATAAACGAATACCCGCGAACCAGATAACTCGCATTGTTCTCGCTCAACCCTTTTGCAATCAAATTTAACCCCGACGTGTAGGAATGAATGGCGTGTCGCAGCGCCACTTTGGCGCGCTCCGGGCGAACCAAGGCAGCCCACGCAGGGGGCAAGTGACGCCGATCCAGGCCCTGGGGCATTCGAATCTTTTTTAAATTGCGCGGACCCTGCTTTTGAACGGCCAGCGCCTTCTTAATATTTAAAAATAAGCTCATAACGCACTTGTTAATATTGCTCTCCGTGTTTATGTTCACTTCGGGAAAATAGGCCGCGAGTTCTGCCTGTAATTCTTGCGATACGTCGGCGCCGAGGCCGGATAATCGATTGTTCAAAAACTGCGCGATCAGTTTGTTGCTTTTGGTGGTTTTTGGCAACACCTTGACTAATTCTTGCCTCAATTGCGTATCCCGGATCAGTCCAATCAATCGGAACAACTCGTCGTAATCCTTGGAAAAATTCACCTTCAACGACGCCCACAAGGTTGGAGGAATATAGGCCTTCGCGAGAAATCGAATCTGAGCGTCTTTTAAATCCTTTTTCACGCGCTGGGGGTTTTCCTTCACATCCACCGGGAAAAACAATTGATAGGGACTCTTGGAATCCAACAAGCGGTCCAAGAAGGCATCATACACTTCTTTTTGGGGACTGTTGAAACTCCGCTTAAAATCCTCAATGAGAATCTGGTAGTCGCGGAGAGATTTTGCGTCCGAATAGTTGCCGAGGGTGAAAAGAGCTGCGGCTCGGTTATCCAGCATGGCGTCGATTTTGGGCGCCCCCACAAAACATTGCGTATCCAAATTGTTGCCAAGAACGCCTTTTACGATTAGGGGAATGCTCGTGTTCGTGTATTTATCCTGGTTTTTTGTAAAAGTGACATCGGTCAACTTGCGGTATTCTGCCTTTTGATTTTTGCGGTTGATAAATGTTTTAGTTTTTCGTTGTGTTTTTTGGTGTGCGATACCGACTTCACTCACGATCTCGGTAAACCATCGATTCATTGCCTGGGAGAAATTGGACATGGTGAAGTGGCGCTAGTGTCCTTTTTATCCTTGTTATTATATTTTTTTTTCATTTTTTATCAAGCCACGTCACAGCATCGGAGTAGTTTTTGAAAATTTTTAAAGGCCGCTGAGGCGTGTACATGGAAAAAAATAGTTTAAAAAACCCATCCATGGAATGCGAGGGTTTGAAGATCGCCGTCTTATCAACAGCGTCATGAATCAAGGTTCGCAATTTGAGGATATCTTTGACGACCCACATCCAGTACCGCAAGGGGGGGTTTGGAAAATTTTTACTTGCGTTTCCAACCAGAAACAATTTAATTCGGAGATTCTTCTCGATCGCGGTTTTCATGAGAATTATCAAAGACTCCACTGCTTTCACGTGGTCGGGTTTGGACCACCGGGATGTTGTAAAATGCAAAATTACTTTTGGAAAATGGCCAAAATCAATAAGAATCATCAATATTTGTTTTTTTTAAATTTTAAAAAACAATTCTAGACATAACATTTCGCCTTTTCATACAACCAAAATTTATTAAAAAAATATTATAAATATTAAAAGACAACACACAAAATATGTCGAGAAAGAACAGTAAAAAAAATCAAACAAAAAAACCAACACGTTCTAAAATTGTAAAAAGGCTTTTGAAAGACAAAAAACCAACACGTTCTAAAATCGTAAAAAGGCTTTTGAAAAGTGCTTCTATTGCAGCGGTAACATATGGTGCAATACATACCGCGACTTGGCTTTATATGAAACACACATTGAAAAATTGTATAAATCGACATATGAAAGTTGGTAACATGAGCAAAGACCACCGAACGAGGTTAGGAATTTGGTTATTTGGAAATCATTATAAAACAGACGATAAATTAAACATGTTTAAACAATGGTCATCACGCAAGGATTATTTCAAATGGTACTCGAATAATTTTAAAAAAATGAACAGTAAAACCGATCCCAAACTTTCCCTATTTTATGTATGTCGTCATAAAGATTTAAACTCTTGGATAAACATATTTTTTACCAAAAAGAGTGTAACCGATACCTGTAAAAAATTTATTACCAGTATTTATAAAGCAAATCCGCAGACTGCACGTGATTTTTTTGGTATTTCTCCCATTGACAATGAAGTTGACAATGAAGAAAGTTTAGAGACTTTTTTTTCAAAAATTGCACATTTTGATTTGGAGGTATCATGTAAAAAAATTATGGAAGAATACAAAAAACAAAATTATTGCGATCAAAATGCATACACAATACTTGAATTGTCTCCAGATGATAATAATGATAAGTTTACAGAACAATTGGGCAAAAATTTTAGAAGGTTATCGAGAAAATACCATCCAGATAAAGGTGCCACTACTACTGATGACAAAATGAAGCAATTAACCAATGCCAGAGAAATATTAAGAAAAGATAGAAAATGGTACGACATATTTTTAAATGAAATGTGCAAAGACTCCACTGCTTTCACGTGGTCGGATTTGGACCACCGGGATGTTGTAAAATTACTTTTGGAAAATGGCCAAAGTCAATAAGAATCATCAATATTTGTTTTTTTAAATTTTAAAAAACAATTCTAGAAATAACATTTCGCCTTCTCAACAATAGGAGCCCGACAAATGGGACACGTGGTCAACGTTTCGGCACACTGAGCGCAGCACGCCACATGATTGCAACGTCGGAAGATCGTGTCTCTGCGATTCTCCAAACACGCTATGCACGTTACGCTTTGCAACGCCTCTGCCGCTTGTTGCTTCAAGTTTTGATGATTGGCACGTTCCGTCTTCAACTCTGCCGCTTGTTTGGCCCGTGCTCGCTGCAACGTCTTCAACTCTGCCGCTTGTTTGGCCCGTGCTCGCTGCAACGTCTTCAACTCTGCCGCTTGTTTGGCCCGTGCTCGCTGCAACGTCTTCAACAACTCTGCCGTTTGCTGGTACGCGGCGTAGAACTGATCCAGCTCGGCGCCTTGGTAATCATGCAAGACACGAGCCGCCTCCAACTCGGTGGCTTGTTTCTCCAACTCGGTGGCTTGTTTCAAAATTTTATGCTTACATGCTTTTGTTTTTTTGTTCAATGCTTGCGCTAGGCTTTTCAGGGTGTTGTTTTCTTTTATTACTCTTTTGGTCGTCTGTTCCAATTCGGACCGGAATTCTCGAAACTTTTTTTCAACAATCCTTTCCAATTCCGGCATGAATTGTTTAATCAAGGCAGCGGAAGGGCAGTCCATGAGACGCTTGAGTTCTTTCAGGGATTCGATCAGATCGGGGATTGGAGCGTCGGCATCTGCGGCATCTTTAGTATCTTTGGCATCCATATTTTTTTGTTAACAAAGTGTTGTCAATGTTTGGTCAAAAATTAGCATTTTGTTTTTTATATAAATTTAGACCATAATGTTTCTTTTTTCATAATTTCAGATGTCAACCTATGAATTTATATAAAACCAAACAATACAACATTTAAAATTTATTTTGCAATTTTAGATGAGTTATTATGAAGAAACTGCAACGCATCGAAAAAGATTCAAAAACGTGTGATAAGCAAAATAAGGTTCTCAGAGCGATTTATGCCCTGTTCGGGTCAAGGAACGACCAAAAAACCATCTCCCAGTGCTGGTGCAAAATGGTCAACAAGGCCCGGAGTTTCGACGCCGATCATCCGGACGCGAAAATTACCCACCTGAGGAATTTGGACGTCATTGGTACGCAGAAGGTCGTGGTATGTTCGCGTTTCCGCAAGCCGCTCCGAGCTCTTAAACAAACATGGCCAGAGAGCACGTTGATCGAAAGCAAATTAAATGCGACTGCGCGCGAGCAAGCATTTAACACATTTATCGAGCAAAAGTGTGGTTTGCTTCTACTCCCCAAAACAATTACATACCCCACATACTGGCGTTTACCGGAACACACTTTGATGATCTTCTGGGAAGTGTCATTGACGGACGCCCAAGACCTCAAACTCCTCAACCATCTACATCCAAAGCCAGCGCACACGATCCAATTTATGTCACCATACATAGACGCTTATCTTTGGAAACGCAGAGGTAAGAAACGCTCAACCCGAGACATGTGTCAAGATCCACTCACTACTTTTTCTTTGCCTCGTAAAAAAAAGCAAAAAAACACCATCACCGGTCATCGCAACGTGATCCAATTGCTACAACAACATGCTTCAGAAGAAACAAGCGTGTAGCTTTTTTCTCTAAGCTTGTTGAACGATTTAATTAAAATTAACTTCAATTATGGGTTTACTGAGTTCGACATTCGGCGCCGTCCGGTCCACCAGGACGATGCGGCTGGAAGTCTGCTGCTTTTTCTTTTTCTTGGCCGAGGTTCTTTGCAGCTTGTTCAAGCACCAAAGTGCTCGCTTTTTGCCCCGATTGGGGCGGTTTGTGCGACGGGAAAATGTCGTTTTGCAGCGTGGCGAGCTGTGTTGGGGACAATTGGTCTGGAAATCGCACGGCTACCAAAACCAACAAATCATTTTCACGCCGCATGCCAAGGCCCGGGACCTTCCACGTGGTATTCGAGGGGGTAATTTTACCTGCCGGGGTCTGGATAACAACCGTCGTGCCATTCAAAAGCGTAAGCGGAAAACTGAATCCAAGCAAACTTTCGGCGAGAGAAATGGTTTTGTGCAGCACCAAATCATCGCCGCGGCGTTGAAAATAAGCGTGTTTTTTCTCCGCCAGGGTCACGATAATATCTCCCGGTAAAATATGTTCCCGGGGCGCCTGGTCGCCTTTTTCTTTGAAGACGTGCTGGTGCCCCCACCGCATCCCGGGGGCAATCGGAACCTCGAGAATTTCTTCCGTTTTTTTCGTTCGCTTGTCGTCACAACTCTCACACCGTTGCGTTCGTACCATTCCGCTCCCTTGGCAGTCGGAACACATCGTCCGTTGTTGCTGGAGCATGCCAGGAGCGAGTTGCCGAACACGAACCTGCACGCCGTTGCCCTGGCAGCTTTTGCACGTCCATCCACCGTCATCAGCGCACGCCGCACATCTTTCATTTCTGGTCACTCTGAGTTTTTTCGTGACCCCAGTGTATAAATCTTCCAAAGTAACCTTGAGATCAAAGCATTGAGGACGGCACTTTCTCGGCATGTGGGGAGCCCGCCCCGGGCCAAACATGGTAGAAAACATATCGAAGGGGTTTCTCCGCGCGCCGCCTTCAACTCCAGCAACGCCAAACTGATCATACGCGCGCCGTTTTTCCGGGTCCGATAAAACTTCATACGCTGCGGATAATTTCTGAAACGCATCTTTGTTGCCCGTAAGCTTGTCGGGATGTAACTGAATCGCTTTTTTCCGGTACGCTTTCTTGATTTCACTTGGCGTGGCCGAAGGACGCAGTCCCAGTCGAGTGTAGTATTCTGTGTGCATTATATATTGTTTCTATTATTATTATAATCCTGAAAATTTACCCGGGAATTTGAACACTTGGTTTTTCACCGAGTGAATTTAATCAGTCGCTCGATGCCGTGGCTCTTGAGCACATTTTGTTTGCACACCTCGCATTTCGACAAATATCGGCACTTGTAAAGCAGATAAAATAAACTAACGGTTACCATTATGAGTAAGATACTGACAATACCGACCCAAGTCGGAATGGTACATGTGATAATGTATTCGCACAAAAAATAATACGTGGCTCCGAATGCAACAATGCGCAGAATGAGGCCAACGATATCGTGCATGTTGGGGTGAGGATTTTATTTATATATCTTTTTTTTTGTAACGAGTTTTGTCCCAAGTTGGTATGTTTTTCGCCCAAGCCACGCGAGTGCGGCAACCCGAACTGCAATTTCCCCCAATCTGGTAATTTGCGTCAAGGCAGATTTACCCGGGTAAATCGTCATGGCTGCGCAAATATCCTTAATCCGGGTTCGCACCACGCCCTTGGGTGTCATGAGATGCCAAGTGGAAAGCTTTTTCCGACCCGGCAGGTCCCACATACGCAGCAACTGTTTCCGGAACCCAGACACGTCTTTTTCATCATCCCACGATTCGCAATGCTTTGTAATGGCATACCGCCCCGGTTTTTTTCTGCATTGGTGGGCCATTTCTGCTTCAAACAACGCCAATTTGGCCTGCACAACACTTTTCGCTCGTCGCACATCAGTGGCTCGTGTGATGTGATAGAGTTTGCTCAACGTCGTCAACCCATGGTATTTCTGCAACTGGTGCAGCAATGCCTCGCGGGTTTTGGCCTTTCCCGTAGCTGGATCAAAAAATCGACTTGGAAAATCCCCATAAGCAATTAATAACATCCGCAAGTCTTTTGCCGAGATACTTGGAATGCTCTTTCGAGGCATGTTTTCTTTTGTTTAATTTGTGAGATGTGATTTTTTTTTTCAAAATCTTTGCAAATTGTTCATGGACATGAAATACAAAGGATGGGTGGGATCGTTTCCAATGGCGTTCAAGTAACTGGGTCGCGGAGTCCAAACGCGTTCTTTTTGGAAAGGCCGTTGCAGCATCGGATAAGAGGGAACGGGCACGGGGTAGTAATTACCCACCGACGTGGGTGGCACATAGGCCAGTGGCACGGCAACCTTGTATTTGCGCGGGAAACATTCATAAAATGGAGGACTGATAGGATTGTAGACCGTGCTGGTTCGAGAGCAAGCCATTAAAAAAAGAGAGGGGTGGGTGTGTGTGGGTGTGTGTTTTAGTTTACTGCTTCCGAAAATAAATATCAGGCACGATTGGATCAACTAGACTAAGAGTACGATCATTTTTCGCTTTCCACGCGGCAGGTGTAGTATTCTGCAACCAAGGCCACGTCCGCGGGAATTTTGTAGTACCTGTTGTGAGCAGCACGCACTTGCGAATCATTTCCCTCCATTTGCTCTGTGCGACCGCTCGACCCCGGTGAAAGGTGATAATTCCTTTCGCCATTGCATAACCCAAATCAAAGTTGCAGTACTCGTGCAAATATTTGCTTTCGCACATTTTGACCACCACGGTGTGCAAGTCAGGCACCTTGGCCCGCTCTCCGTGCAAAATGAATTCTCGACATAGCTCAGAATCATCCGGCATCACGATCTTAAACCGCCACAAGGCAGCCGCCAGCTCTTTTGCTCGTTTCTGTGCCTGGGGGTGTTCCATTTATGGGGGGGTTTTGTTTTGCTTGACCGAGGAACTCTGTTTTGTTTAGAGCAAAGAGACAAAAAACCTTGGAATTTAAACAAATGTATCGGCAAAATCAAACAACGGCCAAGGATCAACACGCGGAAACCCCGGATTGGCTATGGACCGAACTCAAAGCTCGCTTCAACATTAAATTCGATCCATGTCCCCACAATCCCACATTTGATGGGAAAATAATTCCTTGGAAAAATTATGCGTACGTGAATCCCCCGTTCAAAGAAACGGCTCTTTGGCTGCAATTGGCCGTGGATTCCAAGAAAAATTGCTTGTTTCTTTTACCATTCACTAAAATGCACCGATTATTTTTTAAAAAATTCTTTCAGCACGTCTCCCGCATTTGGCTCATGAATACCATGATTTGTTTTAAAAATTACAAAAAACCTTTGAATAAGGCCATGATGTTACTGGAGTTTGGTCAGTGCCATAAGTCCCACCCGCTGCCGGTACACCAATACGCCTATTACTGGGACTTGCCTGACAAAGACCGCTACCTGACGACACTGTTTCGATATTTACAAGCCGCAGCCCCCGACACGCATCCGGTGCTCCGACTCCGACACCAGTTAGCTAAAAAAATACCTCAAGTGTTTAAATTACATTCAAAATGCATTTTGCTCATGCCCTCCAGGCTCGATTTAAAATTTATCCGAAATCACTTGACCGACCTATCTGCATTAATTATTTGCCCCCATCTGAAAAACCCAGCCAACGATCACTACTCGTGGGTCGCCACTCTGGTACTTGTTAAGGGGGATCTCGAAAACGACACATTCATCAAACAGTTGCCGTTTATAAAATACAAAATAGCAATCCAAACATTGAACTTTGGGAAAGATTAAATAGAAGCGACGCGACGACGACGACGAGGCCTTCCGCTCCGCCCGCTCGGAACTGCACTCCGGCGATAGTCGTGACAGCTCCCGGCTCGCTTGCGATTCATTCGGGGGTGATGCTTTTTGACGGACCTTCGGGGACGACGACGGCGACGACGAACCGAGTAGCAGGCGCTGCACTCGTGGCGGAGGCAGTAGCGGTCGCAGCCGGGGGTACAGCACTGCTTCACTTGCCTCCCACCTGGCTCGCGGGGCGCGTTCACGCTGTGGCTCCGTAAACAGCTGGATCCTTGGCCACATCCAGCAGGGGATATGAAGAACGCGCAGACGAACTTCATGTGCACATTTACGCATTTGGGGTCCAGACACCCCTGGAAGCTGTTAAACGCAGGACACACGCTCCGGGGATCTTGGGGAATTTCTCCTTCCTCCAACTTTTCCTCCTGCAACGTGTGCTCCCTTGGTGATCGCGGGTCTTGGGGGATTTCACCCTCTTCCAACTCTTCCTCCTGCAATTTATTCTCTCCCGGTGACCACAGGTCTTGGGGAATTTCTCCTTTCTCCAACTCCACCGGTGGCCGCGGGTCCGCATCTTCCTCCTCGAGTGCATCGACTTCGTAGTCCACTTCGTCGTCCGATTCCAAAGCAAACATCTGTAGAGAAGGTTCGCAACAGGAAAACTGTCCCGATAGAAAAAAAAATAAAATTTTGCGTCAAAATATGTTTGTAAGATAGAAAAAAAAACGTGTTCTTACTTCCAAAAATGGCTAGCTCACACGTGAAAGATCTCCTAACCACCACGCTCGTGGACCCCGAAATGTTTTCGGAAGCTACGCGATCCCTGTTACTCGCCACAACATTTTCTGACGCGTCAGACCCGGCCATCGTGAAATTAAGCAAACCCACATTGATACAAGTTAATTCCGAACTCTTACTCAATTACCTGCGTAAAACAGCCAACGTTTTTAAAAATATTAAGTTGCGTGAGTTTTTTGCCAACCCAGACGAATTACGGTGTCAAAAGCAAGTGACCGAAATGCTGAAAAGTCGAAACATAAGCACCTTGCGTCAAGTGTTTGTCATTTTAATGCAAGATTTGTGGCATTCCCGAAACTTGCCGGTTTTAATCATCAAACACTTTCCGCAGTTGCAAAATTTGCAATTGACAAAACCCGACCTTCTAGATAACGTGCTCCGAGAAGAAGACGCACTGGTGGATTTGCCCACGCTGGGGCAAGAATTACTCTCATTTCTTCGCCTCCGAAGAATGACCCAAGCGCAGCTTAAGAAAAAAAATCTCCGCATTCTGCGTCGTCGCTTGATCGAACGTCCCAGTGTCGCCACGCACGGGCCCAAAATGGCAACGCTTTTTGAACAGTTTCAGCTCAAATGCGTGCTGGACGAATTCCAAGCACCGCCGGTGTCCTTCGAAACAGTATTAAAACACGTTTATGCGATGGCAGACCAAGAATTTTTTCCTTTCGTGCAACAAATTTACGTGCAATTTATGAGCACGCCCAAACGAATTCCCCACAGTGTTCAAAACGATATTGTGAAAATTTACCGGATGATGCAAACTGGAAAACTGCGCACAGCCCCGCAAGTGCGCATGACCGTTCCAAAACTTCTCTCCGCGGAACAACGACGGGTCCTAAAATCCAGCCTCCTCGCAAAACCAATGAAGCCCCAACAGAAACAACAACGCGAGGCCGCGGTCGCCGCGCGCAAAGCGGCGATAGTGGCTGCCTCAGCGGCCGCGGCCGCCACGGCCCTGAAAACAGCTGTTGAGCAGCAGCGACGAAATAGAGAGGAAAAGAAAGGGATTATGCACCTAGCCCTGGAGACCTGCGCAATGGACAGACCTGCTCCGGTCTTTGAAAACCATTGCAATAGCTGTTATTTCCACATTGCTTTTCAAATGCTGTATCGCATGCCCGTGTATGTCAGCCAAGTACGAACAGTTATCCAAGAAGCAAAAGAAGTCAAGGGCAACGCATTAAGCCTGCAGCAGAACAACGTCGTATTGTACGCTATCTTGCTGCTCTGCTTTATGGGTCAACGAAAGTATCCAATAACATCCGACACTCGCATTCCCGGAGCGCTGCAACTTCGGGATAACAAATTACAAGAAATGTACTTTAAGGATGTGTACAAAGAAATCGCCCAGGTAGTATTCGTTGGCGATTTGTATACGGTACAGCAAGATTCGGCAGATACATTAAGACGATTGATGGATTGGTTCAACACACGCGCCGGACCGCAAGCTGCAAATTATGTCGACACACTCACGACTGCAACCACATACGCCACCCAGTGGCTGCATAAGGGATTAATTTACAAAATTACAAAAGGAGACGGGGTGGGGTTTCAGGTAACCACGCACCCTATCCCCTTCAAAGCCGTAGAGTCTTATCAAACCAAGTGGCAACGCCTCGCTCCAAACATTTCTGCCTTGCGATACAACCCGACATCGAAAAAATTCAAATTCAGTTTCGATGCGACGAAAATACTAAATGATGCAGAACGCCCTGTGGATCTCATAGTTAACGTTGGGGATCCCAACTTCTTTCCCCTTGCTATTGCTCAAAAGCAAACGCAAGTGGACCATAATGGCCACTACTATGAATTATCTCCACTTAAGTTGGTCTACGTCCGCGCTGGAATACAGTATGTCATAGGTGATGAAAAACAAATCAAACAAGCCGGTCAGCTGTGGGAGAAACATGTTTGGTTCCCCGATTCTTCGATGTTTGTTTATTGTCCCAAGAAGGACCAAATTTATTACCGTCTCGAGCGAAAAGAGGAGCTAAGCCTAAAATTTGGGTTAAAAAACGGCAGCAGAAACGCGTTTCCGCCCCGAAATGCAGGCCCGTGCTACCCCGTGACATCAGACGTGACTCAACTCGTGCTCGATTCCAACGCTGCGAAGCAAGCAATCGGCGACGTGAAGGCAACCTTGACAAAAGAAGCGGTTACAACAATCATTCAACTCCAAGTCCCCCCAGGAGATAGCAAGACTCCCATTAATACTAACCATTTATTGACCTTTTGGCAAAACGGGGACCTCTTGTCTTTTAATGAACTGGCACAGCCATTAGAAAAACAAAATCCCTTTAAAAGGCTACAACTCACCACCGCACGCCAGTACTACATTTCAAAGTACATTACGATCCAACTCATGGTTTTTAATGACCAAGGAAAAAAACTCACCGGGCGTCAATGGGTGATCGACGATGCACCCGTCGATTTTGGGTTTGATTTCCAGAAGAAAGACAACAAAGACAAGGGGTCGAAGTGTAAGATAGAACTTGTCGGTGTCAGTATCCATCAAGGCGCAACGCTCAACGGAGGTCACTATGTGGGGTATGTCAAAGCTAAAGCCGATAAGACATGGTACTACTATGACGACGCCACCGAAACCAAAAGAGCCGAAAACCCCGGAGCATACACAGGCAGCGGAATACCTGCGGTTTTAATTTATGAAAAATTATAAGTTGCTCACAAAAAAAAAGAGTTTTATATTTATAACAGCGCCCAAAAAAAAACTAGGAGATAAATAAATGAATCACCCTTCCAAAGCAAAAGCATTAGATAAACTGGACGCTTACATCCTCACCTCTTCTTCGCGATCGCCGTCGTTGCCAATGACACAGCTTCCACCCCGGCTATCCCTCGAAAAACCCGAGTTTCAACTATTCCTCAAGGAAAAGAACAAATCGTTCAAATCGAAGAAAAAAAAGTAAATCAACATAGTTTAAAAGAAAAACAAGGATGGCTTACAGAGGGTGGGATGTTCATGCGTACACTCAAGAATGGTTACCCATCGTGAAAAAACACAAAGCGGTCTTGGCAACCCCTATTGGCGAAGAGGAATTTAAAATGCTGTTAGAGCATATCACAAAAGCCTACGCGCCAAATAATCTCCCTGCATTGACAAAAATGGCAAGACTTTACCACCCAAAACAAGGAGGGTACTTGGATTCGCAGTTTGACAACATAAACGTCGCGCGACTGCTTGCGGAAACGTGGGCTGTGGTGAAACACATCAACGACCCGGCCATATTCAACGGCTTCAAGGAAATTCTCGTCGACGTGGGAACCCATTGTGTTCAGGGCGACAGCCATCGACTGTTTGCGTATTGGATAGCCATAACCCGATCTGGGGAAGAAAAATAAATATTTACTGGAAGACAAAAAAAACACGTAAGCCCACACACACACACGCATGAATCTTTTTAACACGTGGTTCTGGAACCCAACCGTGGAAACGATTAAACGGGACTTCAAACACGCGGGTCTATTAGACACCCACAGATTTTCGGAACCGACGTGCACCTTCTTAATCAATCCCAGCGTGCAAACCATGATTTTGGGCACACAGGGTATAACGGGCAAGGCCTTGCGCATCTGTAACCAACCCATCGCGGTTAAGATATCGAGCATTCCCCAGTCAGTCTGGTTCAGTGAAGTCAGTCAAGACACGATCTATAACGGACCCGAAGAGGATAGCTTAACTTATTCCGCAAATTATGAAGAATTAATTTTGCGCATGGTCACGCGATTAGTCAAGGACAAAGTATGCGGGCACTTTGTTTGCTTACTGGACAGCAAGCTGTGCTCGGTGTCCAACATGCTTCCGGAATTGCGCACCCGCACTAATCCACACCAAAAGGAGCGGGATTTGACGCGTCTTCTCAGAAAAGCCGAGCGGGACATGAGTCGACGGCCCCAAGCGAAGGAAAAGATACACGATCCGGGAGTTGTTTGGAATCTTGCCGCTTCCTTTTTACGCGTTGCCGGGGAAGGCGAAAGCGCAGCCAGGACCTGCTTGGTGCTGGCGATGTTGGTGAGCAACCATTACAAGCACATGATTTTCCCAGTCCCAGACGTGGAGATTATTGCGGCTCACGTCTATTTCTGGACCACGTTCTATTACTCGTTGGAAAACATTCGCAGTATTTGCCGACGCATGATGACCCGAGACCATGGTCAGCTCGTCAAAGTCGTGAAAAAGATTTGGGGGCGTCACGCGGTCGAGTTCCAGGCGCTCGAGAACGCAGCAAAGAAAATCACGTCGGTTAATTTTCGGTACCGCCACTTCAGTATTCTGTCCTCCCGGCTCTGGGATTTCAAGACGCGTATTTTGGTTTCCAAATTCGCCAACGGCGGTGCGGTGGAGGACTTCATCACCAACAATTGGATGGTTTTGAAAACAGTGGATTACCAGGTCTTGTACTTTCAGGTGCTGTACGCACTCTATTGTTTAGCAGTCAAATACCCAGGCTTTCGCCACAACGATCTCCACACGTACAACGTGTTGTTGGAAATTTCGCCCATCAAAGTGCCTCGTAAAAATGTTGAGCAGCTGGCAAACGGAAAATACAAAATAACACTTCCCGACACAAAGCGCACGTTTTCGCAGACGAACCGACCCTATAAATTGAAAAGAGGCAATTATGCCCAAACCACGCTGTACCACCTCGGGGGAAAGAAATTCTACGTTCCCGACCGCGGATTCGAGGTAAAAATCTGGGATTACGACCTGAGCAACATGAGCGGCCCGAACCCCCTAAACCGCAACCAAGTGGTGTGCAATACGAAGGCGGAAGGGTTGCACTTAACAGCAAAAGATACGTACTACGACATCACTTTTTTTATCAATTGCATGCAGTACGGGCTCTTCCGCTATAAACGGTCCACGTACTTCACCAAAACAAAAAAACGTCTCAACATCTTCCCCCCACCCATTCGGCACTTTCACACTCGGCTCCTCCGAGAAGCCACACAAAATAAACAAGTCGACCCGAAACTAAATAGGCCTTTCACGTACCGCCTACGGAGTAACTATACCAAACCAAATAAAATTTTCCAAGTTATGCAAACCGAAACGACCAAGGCCGGCCTGTTTGGAACATTTTTACACCGACCGACAGCGGCAAAAATTAGACGCGTGTTCAAAATTTAATCAAGATTTCCAGTTTGAGATCGAGCTCGACCCCTCCCATCAAAAGAAAGAACAAAAAATAAATGAATTTTTTCTACACCGACGAACAAGAAGACTGCGACGAGTCGCGGGAAATCGATTATCCTGACGCAACCGACGTGTGGTGGTCAGACGACGAGGACTATCCAGGTGCAGAAAGCTTCTTTACGTCGACGTACAGTATTGAATTTAGACCTCTTCGACGAACTCCGCGACCTCTGCGAAAGTGTAAATCAACGCCCTTGAACACGTGCAAGAAACTAAAAACTAAAATTAGACATCGCCCAGAATGTGTCATCTGTCTGGAACCGTTGGAGCCCGCGGGAGCTTCCTACTGCACGTACGGGTGTGGCAACACGTTCCACACCTCTTGCACCGTCCAATTGCGGCGCCCCCAAAAATGCCCACTCTGTCGCCAATTCGCAGACTTTGCCAAAGTTTCCACTTCAATAAAACAACATTCTATCTTGACGACACCGCCAAAAGAAATCTCATCCTAACAAAACAAAAACTGATGGACCAGAAAGAGGATGCCCAACAGGAAATGATGGAATGGAACGGGTACATCATACCGGCGAGTTGCGATACGAGACTCACCCCCTTGGCAAAACAACATGCCCATCCCCGCGATCGGCATATTGTGTTCGACGAAGAGCCGCACAAGTACTACATCAAGGGCAAAACCGGTGGATGGACTTCCGTGACAAGCGTCGTTCACGAATTCTTTTCCCATTTTAATCCTCAACTCACTGCGAAACGCATGGTACGCTCCCGGAAGTTTCCGAGCGATCCCAAATATGCCAAATACCGCGACTTTTGCACCGACGAAAAGGGTCAGTACGTCAGCGAGGAGGTGGTCATCAAACGAATCATCCAGAGCTGGGAAGAATTAGGCGCCCGCGCCTCGGCGAGCGGCACCCGAATGCACGAAAACATTGAGCGGATCTACAATGGAGAGGAGGTCGACGACGACGATTCCGTCGAGTTCAGGCACCATTTCTTCGAATTTGACGCGGTCCGGGAAATGATGGATTTGGAGCCTTATCGGACCGAGTGGGTCATCTACGGAGAAGAAGAACACATCTGTGGGAGCGTGGACATGATTTTTCGGAACAAAAAAACGGGAAAATTCGTCTTGATGGACTGGAAGCGCTCGAAAAAGATTTCAATGAAGGGATATGGCAAAGGAAAAGGCGCGTGCTCCGACCTACGCGACTGCAACTTTATCCACTACTCCCTTCAGCTCAATCTGTATCGCCACATCTTGGAAAAATACTACGAGATCAAGATCGACTCCATGAGCATTGTCGTCTTCCATCCGAACAACCCGAGCTTCCTCAGCTTCACCGTCGCGGACATGCAAGACAAAATTGGAGAAATGCTGGCCGCCCGCGTGCAGACACCCGCGCCCCCGCCACAGGTCTCAGCGGACATTGCGGCCATGTTTGCGACCAGACCCATATTCGCGCCCAAAGTGTCTCCCAACGATACTGCGATGATCTCCGCCGATATCACTGCCATGTTCGTTTAACCGGAAAAAATTGTTGGTTTAACTGATAAAAAAAACACAAAACATGCCTCGAAAAACAAATGCTGATTACGAATCCAATGACGGATTTTCCACGGCCATTTGGGGACCCCCGATGTGGCACATACTCCGCACCATTTCGTTTAATTATCCAGTAAACCCAACCCAAGCCCAGAAAGAGGGGTATCGCACACACTTGTTGAGTCTCAAATACGTGCTGCCCTGCGGCGCGTGTCGGCGAAATTATGAAAAAAATTTAAAAGCTGCCAAATTTTCCAATCGGGTCTTCAAAAACCGCCACACCTTTGCCCGATTCATGTATCGCTTAGAACAAAATGTTCATAAAATGACGACTGGTGAAGCTAAGCTACCTGTAAGCTTTCAGCAGAGAAGAGCGCAGTATGAGTGTTTTCGGGCCAAATGCGCAAAGTCCAAAAGAGGAGAAGAGAAAGGGTGCATTGTACCCAAAAATTATGTCAAATCTGTCTGTTCGGTGAACGTGGTTCCATGTTCAGAGGCAAAAAATGCCAAGAGTTTCAGCATTGATCCAAACTGTTTACTCGAACATCCAGAGTCATGGTTCAAGCGTAAATAATGTTTTTGTTAAAACACCACCACGTTGCTCAGCCCCACGACAAGGGCGAGGATCATAAATACCATCGCGGAGCAATAAGAAAGTGAATGTTGCACTGCGTACATGCCAATTAAGCCAGCAATCAACGCTGTCAAATACACCGTTTCGGTTCGATGAATGTGAGACCAGATAACACTAATTAAGCAAAGGGGCAGGAGGATAGCGACCAACATTACACTCACACTGGGACAAACCTTAAATAAATAAAAGCCAATGACAAGAATACAGTACACGAACGTGATAGTGTGGCCCGACGGCTGGATGCCAAAACGGTAATTCGGGCGCAACTTTAACCAGCTCTCGTTTTTCTTTTCCGCGGCAAACACAGGCGCGTTATACGTTAACAACGCGCCAATGGTGCGAATAAACCACAAAACCGCAAATCCTAAAATAATGCTTGCGTACTTATGTTTCGGAACGATAAATAACATCAAAATAATTGATCCAACAAGCACAACGCCTAACAAAACACTGCTCACAATTCCAGCATATAGTTCCCCTGATCCAGGTAACCAAGAAGTCAATTTCCACCCCAAATCTGGAAATATACTTGGCTCAATGTTCGCCAAGGATGTATTGCATCGACTACCAGTCCCAGGTGAACTATCCGCTATTTTGTTAAATATTAGACTAATAAACAGAAAAAATAGAGCGACCCAAATGTCAAAACTGTTTTTACAGAACGATGATGATGACGACGGCGGCGTCGGCGGCCACTGCATTTTTGTTTTTTTTATATCAAGATAAATAAATATTTTGTTTTTTCTGATTTTTGGTTTAGATGTTGCGTTGTAATCTGTGAGTTTTAAATAAACAAAAAAAATACAAAAGTGGTGGTATATTTTTTTTTGCGTTTAACACACGCATGGGTAATTACGTGCATAAAAAATGCAAAATTCATCAACTGCAAGCAACGCGAGCACTTCTTGCGGAAAAAGAACATTTACAGGAATTGTTTACAAATATCGAAGAAAACCACTCTCAATGCGTTGAAAGTCTCCAAGTCTCTTCCACGTATATCAAACAATTGCAGCACAGCAACACAAAACTAACCCAAAGCAACGATAGGCTTAAATTAACACTTGGTAATGCGGAACGATCCCTGCATACATCACAGCATACGGCGACCACGCTGCAAGCCAGCAACCAAAGGTTTAAACAAGAACACAGCATTTTGATTGACACGCTGCATGTGCAAGAAAAACAAACAAAAAATTTAATGAAACAACTGGAAGACGCAAAAAACAAGTTAAGTGTGCCGTCCGAGAACAACAGTCTTGGGAGCGTGGTCATGATCGAGTCACCCTATTCTGGACAAATCGATCGGCACGTGCGGTACACCGCTCTCTGCTGCATCGACGCGGCCATAGTCCACGACGAGTTGGGTTACGCAAGTCACGGGGTCATGACGCAGCACCCGCGCTGCAAAGAAATTTTTGTGTCGGATTTCCAAGAAAAATGGGACACGCTCACGCGAGATGAGGCCATTGCGATGAGCCACAGAATGCGCCGCCGGTGCGATAAAACGGTGTTCTACACCGATCTCGGGTGGAGCTCGGGGATGACACAAGCCCTGGATTACTGCAAAAGCCACCGCATCCCGTTCGAACTCCGCAAAGTAAACACCAAAGCTTTGGCTCAGCGAGTGCCCTACTTAACGTCGCGATTCATCGAACGGCTGACGGATCGAGAAGCGGCGTACACCGAATGTCTTGCGTGAAAAAGAGATCCTCAAAGATACAAATGATGCGCCGGATTCCGGGCAGCATCGTCTCGTTTCGCGACAAGAGTGGTAATGGCTTTTTCCACGTCGCCGGGTGTAAGAGAAGGAGCAGTGGTGCGTTCTAAACTTGTCCTGACACACCGCGTCCCACAGACCAGGCGCGCTTTTTTGAATAAAGTTGCCATATCTCCGGCAAAATACTTGAACTTACCAATATTTTCTTGAATCAAGCGCTTAATTTTTTTTTCCGACTGCATATTCCACTTGGCGCTTTCAACCTTGCGCTTGAAGATTTCAAATAATTCTTGCGCCGAATAGGGCTTGATTGAAAACACTTCGGTAAATCGACGACCCAATCCCGGATTCTGCGCAAAGAAACACTCCTGCACTTCTTTCTCATACCCCGCCACGATACACACGAAGGGTTTCCGGGGATCATCCAAGGCTGCATTTAACGTATCCACGCACTCCTTGGAAAAACTGTCGAGACGTTCGGCGTGGCCCAGCGAATACACTTCATCAATCAGCAACACTCCGTTCTTCGCCTTATCAATTACTTTCTGCGTTCGTTCCGCCGTGTGACCCAGATGCTGACCAATCATCGTGCTGCGACTCCCCTCCACCACGTGCTTCCCGGATATTACGCCGAGAGCATTCATGAGTTTCGCCAAAATGTGCGCAAGATGCGTTTTGCCAAGTCCGGATTGCCCGAGAATCACAATGTGCTGGATGTCCGCGCTCTGGAATTGAATTCGGGACAGCACGTAGTTGAGAATTTGCACCTTGACCGAGGCCAGCCCGACCATTTCGTGCAGTTCTTTGAGTGCAGGGATAATCTGCAGCAGTTTTCTCATTTTTTCGTTCGAGCGCAAGCAACGCAAGTGCGGATGGTCTCCCAGCGCAACCACATCTTGGATCCGGTACAATTTGCTGAATAAAACAGTTAGCTCTTCTTCGAGTTTCTCTTCGGAAAGCATGACATATTCTTCTCCGGGTGGCAAAACTGCTGGTGGTGTAGCAGACAATTGCGATTGGACCGCGAGCCGCCGTTTTTTCCTTTGGTTGCGTTTATAATTCGCTTTTTTGCGCTTTGCAGCGTAGTACATTAACTCAAAATTAGAATGCACGCATTCCATTTTTAGTTTAGCATTTTCTTCTTGCAGTTGCTTGTTTTTGGCCGTGAGACGATCCACTTCAATCCGGTAGATACAAAGATGTTCTTGGGAACCGACATACGGGTAATAAGCCCGTGGCGCATACATTAAGCTGGGTGTTTTTTTACTCCAAGAGTACAGATTTTATTTTTTTGTTCTGGAACAAACTAACCTGTTGTGCGCTTTTGATCATGAAAACAATTACTTATTTTCGAAATTGGTAACTTATGATAATATGCTTGATGCAATAACGTGCATATAAAACTCTTTAGGCGTCGGTAGTTGGAAACGGCTCTGAACTCACTGGTAGCTCATGAAGCATAAAATCAATTTGCAACAGGGTGCTTTCAAATTGACTTTTGATAACGGGCAGTATTCTTCTGTGCACCGATTTCAGTTCAAACAGGCTGGTCACTTTTGCTTTCCGAAGACATTCGTTGTGGAATTGGTCAAGTAGCCTGACATAGAGAGGCGCCAAACGCGGCGTCATTGCTTCTTCAATTTGATCTTTGAACAGTTGGCATTCTGATTCCATCGCGTCGTCGCTCCAAGTTTCACTTGTAGCACAAACAATCAGTAACGCAATTAAAATAACTGGGCGCATTTTGTTGTTTTTGTGAATTGTAAAAAAAAATCCTTCCAAGAAAATTAAGACCGGCGAATCAGAAAGTTTAAAAAATTGTCTAAACCAGAATCATTAAAAGAAAAAAAAACATTTTTCATTTTAAAAAAAACCTTTTCATGAAACCACCTCTTAAATGGATCGGAAGCAAGAGGCGCATATTGCCGACGTTGTTACAACATTTTAGGAAAGTGAACCCAAATACTTGGACGCTGTTCGTGGAGCCCTTTCTTGGAAGCGGCGCGGTTTTGCTCGCCCTTCGGCCCAAAATGGCAATCGTCGGCGACTCCAATCGCTATCTCATTGCCATGTACACCACCATAAAACACAAGGTGGAGCCGCTCATCACGCAATTGAGAAAACTCCAAAAACTCTATTGGGCCGCACCAAACCCCGAAACCGTCTTTTACAAACAACGCAAGTTATTCAATACTTACCATCACCGCGCGCCATCTGTGGCCCAGGTGGCACGCTTTATTTTTTTAAACAAAACGTGTTTTAACGGCATCTATCGCGTTAATAAAGAAGGCCAGTTCAACACCTCACATGGAAGAAACGGTCACCCTGCCATTGTCGATCCTGATAATTTCCGGAACATTGCAAACTACTTAAACACTAATTCAGTCACATTCGTCCACGGAGATTATACACAAACCCTTGAGGTTGCAAAAAAACGGCGCCAACCCATGCTCATGTACATTGATCCACCGTACCAGGGAACCTACGCCAGATATGGACCAGCAAAATTCTTAACCCCACAACACGTCCGCTTGGCGACTTATCTAAATGCATTATCTGGTAAAAATCAGAAGCAGCTGCAGCGGTATTGTCATCACATATTTGTATCGAATTCAAATACTAAACAAGTCCGCGCGTCGTATCCACGCACCCAGTGGCGCGTCACACCGGTAACGTCCACTCGCACGGTTAATTCAAAAACCAGTGACCGAAAAGCCAAAACAGGATTAGAAGTTTTAATGTACAAACAGTGTTAGATTGTGCACTGCTTTAACTGTGCTAGGGTAATAAGTTTTTCACGCTCAAATTGACGCTGGTCCGTTTGGGATTGCCGCGCGGCGTCCTGGCACGCTCGAGCTTCCAATTCCCACTGCTGAGCCGTTTTGGAATCTGCATATTCGCGGCGACTCGATTCCTGTATTCCATATTCAAGTGCGCGAGCTTGCTTTCTGGCCCACTCGAATTCAGGCTGCTGAATAAGATTTTGCCCCATACCCAACGCTTTCTGACCAATTATCTGGTAAATGACCTTGGGTCCGTATTCTGTTCCCCCTAACATCTGCTTCACCGCATGCGTAATCGGCGACTCCAGTAAGGACGCAAACGTCTGGTCGCCCCGGCCACCGAACACGTGATTCAGGTAAGATCCAGGCAATGTCACCACGAATTCTTCATCATCCTCATCACCATCACCATCACCATCGCCACCAACATTCCGCGACACCCGACACACGGCCCATGCGGATAAGCCTTCTTTCTGGCGCGTCGAATGGGTCCACTCTCGGGGCTGGCCGCAAAAACTCTGCACCCAAAGGTTCGAGCCGAACCCCACGTTTTGCATCTCATCCACGCTCTCCACTTGCCAGCTCTTCATTTCGGGAGGAGGGGCCGCCGCCGACCCGTGACACATCAGGCGTTGGAATGAATGAATCGTGCTCACCAACTCCCGCATTTTCCCATATTTGCGCTGCTGGAACTCCACCACCGTCGCAATGCGGTCCCTTAAACACGGCTCGCTCTGCTGACTCAACATCTCCAACTGCCGCGGCGAAAACCCCAAGGTTAGTTTGTACTTTTTCAGATTGGTCGCGGAGCGGTAGAATGGACTTCGCTTCGCCAAATTGCGCCGCGCCGCAAGGATTTCCGTCCAAGGCGCCATTCCATGCATCAACTTGTTAAATGCTTCCTTGGAACCCGCAGAATTATCGGAAATTCCAACTTCGTGCAGCGCCGTCGTCACTTGGTTCGCTTTCAGCTCCCACTGCTGACGATACGTTGTACGGATGTACTCCTCGGAAAATTTCAGCGGATCGCACAACTTCAACATCTCGGGACTGAACGCCCCCGTACACTGCTGACGAATCTTCTTCTTGTCAGTCAAAAAATTTTTGTACGCACTGACCACCTGCTTCACCATGTACTCAAACACGGCGCCCAGGTGCGGGTACATGAATTGAATAATCGAACGTCGCTGCTGAAGCTTCTTCAGTACATCAAAGGGGCGGTCCCGAATCATGGCCGGACTCACGTCATTTATCGGCACTTTCGCATCCAAGGCGTCGTTGACCCGGTCCCAGTCACGCTTGAATAGAGGCAGCGCATCGGCCAATGCTCGGTCGCTATACAGATAAAAACCCTTCTGTGGCAACTGCTGCAATCTCTTCTTTCGGTATTTGAACTCCTGCTGGAAGTACACGCGTGCCTTGGTAGACATAAATTGCTGCTTCCAAAGCTCCACCTTTCGACTCACCACGCACTCCAGGGACCGCGTCCGCTTCATTTCCAAAATCTCTTCGTCCGTTTGACGAATCATCTGCGACTGCTCCTGTTCAAACGTGATCTTTTTCCCGTCGGAGTTCTCTTCAATCCTGCGCTCCACCGTTTTCATCACGGTCTCCAGCATTTTACGGTCCGTGGTCGACACTTGCACCGATTCAGTCGCCCGAACCGCATGACGTTCTTCGACCATCACGCCAGCTGCAGCCGTAGTAGCAGGAGCATCGTTTGCCTGTCCAGACCGTTGCTGGTTATACGCACGCTTGCCGATGCGCTTCATTTCATCGCGCTGGGCTTTTAATCGGTCCCTCTGCTTACCGTTTTTGCAGTGGCGAATCTTGTATTTGAGAAAAATGTACATGTCATCGTACAAACAGCGCGTCTTGCCAGATTCCGCAATTTCAGAACAGTGACTCCGAGCGCACGTCGGCATTCTATTTGTGTTGCAGAAAAGTGCGGATTGGTTTATGAATTTTAAAAAAATCATAAAAACAATTATTGCTTCAGATAGAATAATTGCAAGATAGATTTTTGACTTTTAATTTTTGGAAATGTTAACTCTCAATTGTGGTGGTCAAAATTGTGGGTAATTGTGGGTAAAAAAATCCTTGACACCATTGACCACATAATGTTTGGATTTTTTTGTCAAGGATTTTTTGTGGGCAAATTGTGGGTAAATTGTGGGCAAATTGTGGGTAAATTGTGGGCAAATGTGGGTAAAATTGTGGGTAATTGTGGGTAAAAAAATCCTTGACACCATTGACCACATAATGTTTGGATTTTTTTGTC
>Ga0180433_10001619_pt1 | contig 37268 bp, 34 predicted proteins | sample SS_ome_8_FD_132980 | JGI IMG/M metagenome (GOLD analysis project Ga0180433, IMG submission 132980) | Hypersaline lake sediment archaeal communities from the Salton Sea, California, USA - SS_1_D_1 metaG | ecosystem: Environmental > Aquatic > Non-marine Saline and Alkaline > Hypersaline >... | reverse complement strand
TTTTTAGCGAGAATAAGAAAAAAGAAAAGAAAAATGATCGAGACAGCTTTTAGTTGTATAGAAAAGTTTATGCCTCGGTCTATACATGCTGTAACAAAAAGAGGTTTTGAACTGAAAACTATGTTTTTTGTTCTAGCATATGCTGTTAGTAGAATAAGTTATTAAGGTAACAACTTAAGTAAAACACATAACATGTCGTATCTTTTGTTTGAACAAATAGTGCCTCATTATCAAATCTTTTAAAAATGATTTTATGTTTAAATTTCTTTTTTAAGACTCTTTTTTCCTTAGCTATATCATATACGTATAGCATCTTATTTTTAGTAAAAACATACAAAAATCCCTCCAAACATTTTGCTTCAATAATTTTTTTTGTAAAAGTAGGAGTATATATTTTTTCATCTCCTAATAAACTCCAAACAACAACCTCTTTCTTTTTATTATTTATTTCTGCGGTATATCCTGAAACAGCAAAAGAAAAATTTGTATGTAAAAATAATCCAAAAATAAATAGTATTATTATATTTTTATTCATGTTCTATCCTATATATGCTAGAAGTTTTGGTAAATAAAGTTTTTTCGTCCCTTTAAGCTGTAATGCTATTTTCTTTTTCTCAAGTAAAACATCTTCATCACCTTCATATTCCTGACAAAGAAAAGCTATCCGCTCTTTTTTGTCCGCTTTTGCTTGCCTATCTCTATATTGAAATACTCTTACCTCATCGTCACTATCAACTACCTGATTTACGTTATCATGCAAATCAAACTCATAAGGCCTCAATGTATCGTTTTTTACATACACTTTTAAAATATCTGGTTTTTCTTTTTCTCTATACATAGCACGAATAGTACTTCCAAATAAAAACCTACGCCATCCTTCATCCCATTCTTCTTTTGGATCATCTTTTCTCTTATCAACAATATAACAATCCCTGTTGGCACACCCTATACACAAAAAATCAGCATCACTTGCATCAGAACAAACTGGACTTGCAAAATTCAAACGTAATACCTTTTTTTTAGTTTTCATGTTGATTATATAGAATTTACCGTTTTCCAATCCAACATATATCAAATTGTCATGATGCCTCGCATATACAACAGGAATGGCAAATGTTCCCTTAAAAACAGGGACTCTTCTCTGATTTTTAAAAGCATAAAACTTTTTATTGTGCAACCCTACGTAAAGTAGTCCATTATGATAACCGATATAAGCTATGTCTGTAGATTTAAAGCCATGAGCCCTCATAGAAAAAAACGGATTCATATTGGTACCCCCCCAATGACCGGTAAGATCGAAAATATGAATCTTGAGTAAATCACGCTCTAAACCAACAAACAATAAGCCATTATGATACTCTACATATCTTATTTCACCTGGCACCTGACGAGCTTGATAGGTGAAAGAAATATGGCATTGTCTTTTACTAAATGGATCTAATACAAAAAGTTCATCACCCTTAACACAAAGCAAAACATTTTGATTTCGACAAATTCTTACTCTATCACAATTAGTAAACTGACACTCACCAAGAGGCTTGCCGGGGTTATCACAATCAAAAACCATAAGCTTATGGTGACTTGTAATTATAAAAAATTTCTTATGTCCCTTCTGCAATATAATAACTTTTTCAAAAAACTCATGATCGAGTTGAAAATTAATCAAAGGCCTTTTATTATTGTTTTTCTCCTCTTTATCTGCAAATTCAAAAAAATATAATTTTTTATTGTATAACGTAAAGGTGCAATTCTTGTTTTTACAATCAAAACAAGCATTACATATAGGAGCTTCAAACGCATGATTAAATAAAATCCTTCCACCACTCTTTATATCTAACAAATAAAAAGCATTATTTTTTAATTGAATACCCAAGGCCCTATGGTTTTTTGTCAGTTTTATCCACTGTATCTGGCTATCAAGTTGATGACAACAAATCAGCTTTGGACCTCTGGTAGATATCCCTCTGGTAATATCAAAAACGTACAATTTTCCGTCCTCTGAATGTAAGATAATCAACCCGGCTTTGCTAAAAAACTTTGAATATATAATGGGAGCTTCAAATCTATATTCAAACAAAGGTTTTGCATACATCCCGTTATTAAAGGCATAAAAGGTATGGTCATGTAACCCAACACACAAAAACTCATTGTTACACTTTGTATATACAACCGGACTATGAAATTTTTTATAAAAAAAAGCCATAGCTGGATCATACAGCTTATATCGATAAAATGCACCATTTTTTAACCCTATATGTAAAAACTCATTGGGCCTTTTAGCGTCAACAATTTTAGTATAGACAATCTCACCTTCCAATAGATGGTTATATGACCTTATCTCCCTATGGCATGCCTGAAAGATGTAAAAATCACCATCTTGTAAGCGTAGGAAAAAAAGCGACCCTTCAACCCATTGGCGAATAATCCTACTCTTACATTTGAGAAGTAACATCTTTTTTTTATCATGTACCCTAAAAATACAAAATTTCTTGTATTTTTTGCCTAAAAAAACACATAAAAATAAATCTTTTTTATGCCTGCCATAACGCCAGAGCCTTACATCAGCAACTTTATCCCAAGCAAAGGTATAACTAAATATTTCTTTGCCATTACGAAATACAGATACTTTTCTTCCCTCGATCTCAAATGTCTCTGTTTTTTGCATAGCAAAAGAAATACCTGTCCAGATAATCAAAAAAAGAATTCCTACCATTATATTTATTTTTTTCATGTAGCCCCCCTACGGCTATTTATTGATTCAATAAAAAAAGTGGATTGTGCACTATAATCCTTTGATTCTTTAACCTTACCGCCTTTTTCTTTGGTAATGTGTTCTCTTCATGATCTTGCCAAAGAAAATCTATTCGCTCCTTTTCATCTTTTTTTGCTTCACCCTTTGCTACCCAGATCTCTTTTCCATTATGACCATCTTCAAATAGTTGCTTTTTGTTTATTAGGTCAAAAAGATAAGAAGATTCTCCGTTTTTTGGATGTATATACAATCTGTTTTCAATACAATTAATATTCTCTACATGAGTTTTACTTTTTAATCTATACAGGCCATCGCCCTCAAATATGCAACAAGTATTATCTTCAAGGCCTATACAAAAACGTTCTGTGTCGCATGCAGCACAACAGACAGGCTGATTAAATTGATGAGCAAACCTCTTGTCTGGATTTAGCTTTTTACTGGCTATATCGGGCACATCATACACATAGTATGTATTATTCTTTAGCCCTATATGGAACATGCCATCAACATACCCTGCGTACACAACCTGATTTTTAAATCGATGAGAAAAGATTCTCCTTTTACTTTCATGATTAAATATATAAAGCTTGTTGTTTTTTAAACCTATATAGACAAGCCCCCTTGCATATCTAGCATATACGACCTCACTACCAAGCCCCTGAAGATAAAATGTAGGAAAGCGCCTATCAAGGAAAAAATAAGTACATTGTTTATTTGGCTCAATAACAAACATATAATATTCATTATTAGTTAATCCTACATGCCAAATTTTTCTTTCGATCTGCAGGTTTTGATTTTGGCAATAAGAAACCAATGGATAAGAAGAAATATAACGTTTATTATGCCCTACTTTTATAGGAGACCCAAAATCTTTTGCAATAAGGTTAGCTAAAAAGAAACTATCGTACAAATCTACACATATAATGCCTTTTTCACCATTCGCCTTTCTAATTATTCGATGCTTCTCTTTTTTCGAATCTGTTTTAAAAGAAGAATTAAAAATAATCTCAGGCTTTGCCCAATCGAACAAACTCACCACAAATATCTTGGGACCTCTTATCCCTACATGTAAAAGATTATTTTGGTAATTCAAATAAGTAACTTGATCTCCTACTTCCAACTGAATATCTGTCCATTTGCTCACCGTATTATGGCCAAGTTCAATTATGCATACCTCATGCCCTTTGGAAAAACATATTATTTCTCCACTTACAAACCAGCAAAGATCTTCTGCTTTGGAAAATTGATACTCAAATAGCGCTTTTTCATGTAATTCATCCTGTCCGGGGCCGGGCTGCAAATCAACTTCATCATGAAGAGAAAATAAATAAATCTTATTATCCTTTGATGCCACCAATAAAACAGCTTGCTGCTCCATTGGTATAATAGCCGTATCGGCAACCACATAATCAAATCTATAGGTAAAAACTGGCTCTTTTTTACTTTTACTAAAAACCAAAACGGTATTGTTCTTTTTTTGCACTTTATATCTATTTTTTTGCGAAAAAGAGATCCCGCCCCAAAAAAGTAAAGATCCGATAATTAAAACAAATATATTCTTTTGCATGTTTTCCTCCACTTATATTATTGCGTTATAAACCGTGGCTTATAAAGCATCATTGTACGAAAGGTTTTATCTCTAACTCTTATAGCGTGCCTATTATCTTTTAGTAATACATCATCTTCATCTTTATACTTGTGGCATAAATATTTTATGCGGTCCTCATCATCTACAAACGCTTCATCATCTTTATACCAAAAGACCCGATTTTTATTGTCTTTTTCTTCGCATCTTTGGCTTATCTCATCTTTTAGATTAAAAACATAAGGATGCTTTTCATATTTCAAGCGCACATGCAAAAGGTCATCCTTAAGTTTTAAAGTCCGAATATTCCCAGCAAATTTGAATCTGCATGGGTCTTGCAATGCATCTGGCCCCATGGTAAATACGCAACATTGATTGTTCTTTAATCCTACGCATAAGATGTCATTCTTATACGATGCCTTAATGACAGGGCTTTCAAACTGATACTCAAAGATTTTTTTGCAATCATTATGCTGATCAAATGCATAATAGGTATTATTTTCATCAACCATTCTAAAGATATAAAATCGATTGTCAGCCAATCCTACATAAGCAAAGTTATCATCTCCGCCAGCATAGACAATTTTATTTTTCTCATGGAGAAGCTTTTTATTTCCTAATAAAAATGCATCATCAAAGGTATACTTAAAAATCTTAGTATTAATACGCAGGTTCCATACATATAGCGTATTATTTTTTGTAACTATATATAACAAACCATCATGAAATTTTGAATATACTACCTCACTTTTACATCGCCAGGAACGCCTATCTCTATTTCTTGTATTTATAATGGTAAAGTTATTATCTTCATTTTTTAAACCTACATGCAACCACCCTGTCTGAGAATAATATTTTGTATATACAACCACTCCATTAAATCTATTCCTATACAGAACCTTATTATCAATAGTATTTTGAATGTAAAATCCCCCTGACCTTACTCCTGTATATAAAAAACTACCATCATATCTTGAATATACAACACTGCCCGGATTTTTAACCTCATGAGTATAGCTTTTACATTTGTCCTCTCTAAAAATAAACATATCGTCATCTTTCATCCTAATATGCATATGTCCTTCATCATATTTTGCATACGCAATATTATATATTTTTTCTTTATTTTTAAACGTATGTTCAAATAGCTTATTACTATTGCTCATATCATAGACATAAAAAGTACCAGCTTCCACACCTACATACGCCAGACCATCATGGCACCGGGCATAGACAACAGGACTATCAAATGTATACTCAAAGGCAACCCGAGAAAGTTTCTTTTGAAAGCGAAACCAATCTGTTTCCCGGTCATATATTGCAAACGTATTATCCTTAAATCCTACATGTACCCATCTTTTTGGTTGATAATGCGCATAAATAATCTTCTTATCAAAACTATGACCAAAATAGATATCACGTTTATCACTATCTTGAAATATTTTTAAGGTATATTTGGGCAATACTAAAGCATACTCGTCGTCATGCAGTCGGCTCAAATTATCATCATCTTCTAGCCCTACATATACCACCCCATCTTGACATTTTGCATAGATAACGGTATTAAAACGAAACCATCTCTCATGACATATAGTTGCCCGTTTACTTGCTGTACACTCTATAGTCTTGCGATAATGGTCACGCATTTTATTAGAATCAAATACAAAAAATTCACCATTACTAAAACCAACATACCAAAAGAATCTTTGCTCATCGGTATGATAACAAGGATCCTCATCTTGCTTTTTGCAAGAACAATAGGTAATAACAGCAGTATCTGAATCTGAATCTGATCCTAACAAATATTTAGGTAATAGCTGCAACTTACAAACAGAAAGATCCCTAATATCATAAATACAACTATCATAAGTCCAATCTACCGCCACTAAGTTTTTTCCATCATAATGTATATTTTTAACTACATTATATTTCTGATCCTTTGCAATATCATATCTTTTTGGATTTTCCCAATCATCGCACCGAAGATCAAAGGCGCATACCGCTCCCGTATCCAAACCAAGGAGCAATAATCCTTCCTGATATTTTGCAAACACAATATCACGCCTTTCACCCCCGCTATCCACTATAAGAAACCTTTGATCGCGATATAAATCAAGCACGAAAATTTCATCACCTTTAAAACAATACAAGACGCCAGAAGGAGTAATCTCAAGGACAACCTTTGCCTTCTTGACGGTAGAGTTAAATTGACACGTAAATGGCAGCTTCTCATTATACATATCAAATATATGTAACCTATTATTTGTTACAGCACACGCATATCTAGAATCACGTGCTTGTGCAACAATCTTTTTATCAAATTGATGCTCAAGCAGCCGCTTCTTCCCATCATGATCAAATACATACCATTTATTATTTTTTAGAGCTATAAGAAGACCTACCCCTAAGAGGTCTGTCTTTACTTTTATCCCCCCCCTTATTTCTTCAGATCCATAGACAGGAGTGCTCATCGCTTCTACGCTCCTTATCTCACTATCAAATTGATGGGAAGACGCAAAATTGCTATGAACATGTTTGCCGCAATGGCAACGATGCATACTAAATATAGAGCAACTATTATCCTTAAACCCCAATATAACAAGATTTTTTCCAGCGGTATGAATAGAGGTAACCTCAGAAAGATCAAGATCTTTATGCCAAAATACCACCTCTTTTCCTTCAAAGATATATGCTTCTTTATTCTTAAAATTTACAAGAGAATACTTTCCTTTACATCTTGTGTTCTCAATATCCCCAGCAGGCTTCAACGTAAAATACTTATCAGCTTGCATATTAAACTGATAATACATACCCTTTTTATCTTGTACATGCAACCTTCCAGTATGACAATAATAGGAATAGGTAACAGGATTTTTAAGTTTGTGTTCAAAAAGCTTCAAATCATTTTTGTTTGTTTTATAAAACATACAAAAGCAACCATTCTCTAAACCTATATGTACGGATCCTTTTTGATAACTTGTAAAAACTACCTTCCTCGGTAACCTTATCAAGAAAACCATTTTGGATAAATCAAAAACTTTAAGATAAGAAGTCCTGAACCCTTTATAAAACACATATAAAAAACCTTCATGTAATTTAGCATCAGTAATAGATGAAGGCCAAAAATGCTCTTTAAATATGCATTTATCCAAACAAAATACCGACACTTTTTTACTAGTAAATTCTACCCTGCGATCATCATCCCCTTGAGCAGATACAGCCCCTACCCAAAAAAGAAAGAAAAAAACAACTGAAATGAGTATATTCTTTTGCATATGTTCATCCACTTATATTATTGCATTATAAACCATGGCTTATAAAGCTTAGTCTTATTATCTTGTTGTACAATAACGTTACCATCTACATCTAATACGACATCTTCATTACGTTTTTCATAATCTTGTAAAAGATATGCAACTTTATCCTGATGATCCTTCTTTTTTTCCAAAACTTTTTGTCGAAATACCTTGCGATCACTGTATCCTTTATCTTTATCACATCTTTGCTGTATTGCATCAGACACATCAAAAACGTAAGGACAGTCATCATGCTGCAACTTGACTTTCAAATAATCATCTTCAAATTTCATATCATCAATAGTATCGCCTAGGAGCATCCTATATTTCTTACGTTTGCCCAGAGGATCCAATACACAGCATTGTCCATTTGCAAAACCTACGGCTGCAGCCCTTCCATTAAATGTGCAACTACAAATTGGCCCCTTAAAAATAGAAGGGACTCTAAAGAATCTATCAAAAAGCCACTTTCTCAATGCAATATTATAAATTTGTACCCTATGAGATCTTTTGCTTTGTGAACATAAATAGGCAAGCCCATCATGATAATTCATATACATAATTGAATAAAGCCTGCCTCTAAAAGTAAAGAAACGCTCCATGCCATGATCCGCTTGTCTATATAACACGCAACGATACTCATTACCATCTTTTAATGCTATATACAAATATGGGCTGTTATACCGAGCATATCTTACTTTATTTGGAAGTCGCTCATTAAAAATCATTCTCGCATGCGACCAATCATCACACGACACATCAAATATATATGTTTGCCGTCCCGTCCTAACTATTATCATTTCATTTTGATATTTTATGGACAAATTACCTTCATTACGAGCTAGCTGATAAGAAAAACACCTCTTTTGCATGTTATCACTTAATACATCAACCACACAAATCATATCGTTTTTCAAACAACATAAAATTCCCTTCTCCCAAATAAATGTCGATTGAAAAAACTCGGAAGCTGAAAAAGAAAATTGAAACTCAAATATCGGCACGTCAGAATTATTCCTATCAAAAATATATAATGTATTTTTTTCTGTGACGGCAATCAAAAAACGTTTATCCTCAATCTTCTTGACTCTCAAATCAGTAACTTTACTGTCAAATTGATAACACTGCTTTGGAGCCAATGATTTTATATCATCCTGTAAAACAGTTTTTTTATACGTAAGCGGAAAATCAAAAATATAAAACTGATCATCTTTCAATCCTACACAACAAAATCCATCTTTAATTGTTATAGTAGAAAGAGGGCTCTCCAATTGATAATGCAATACAGGTTGGCCTTCCTGTTGCATATCAAAGACATAAAACATATTGTTTTTTAAACTTACAGATAAAAATCTTTTGTATGTTTTATCCAAGACAATGCAATCTATTTCATGATCAAATTGATGACAACAAATCTGTTTTGAATTGCCATGTTCGTCTTTATTTGCAACATCAAACACATGCATTTTGCAATCTTGAGCCCCTAAAACCATCAGCCCTGCATCCAAAAATGGTCGAACTCTAACAATCTTACAATCAGGCGCATATCTAGATAGCAATTGTTGACCTTGAAAAATATAAAACTCATTGCTTTTCAACGCAATAAACTTTTTTTGCCCTACACAATTTGTATATACAACAGGACTATGAAATTTGAAAAATGCATTTGATTTAGCATGAGAAAGAGGCCTACCCAAACGCATTATCTCTATGTAGGGCGTCCATGAAAGAGCCTCTAAGCAATAAAATTCTCCATTTGCCAAGCCTATATATAAATGCCCTTGTTGTTCATCATACTTTGAGTATACAACGGTATGTTTAAATTTATATGAAAATACCTTGCCTCCTTCATAAAAGAGATGAAACAGGCCATTTTTCATAGATACATGTAATGTTTTTTTATGCTGTTTTTTATAGAAAATTTCATTTTGAAACTCAAATGAAGAAAAACGCCTGCGTTCTTCAATATCTATAATAGATAAGAACTCCCACCTAAAGGCATTTTTTCCAAGGAATACCCACAATAATCCGTCATGATACATCACATTCTTTATAGTACACAGCCGAAAAGATTCTTTATACATTTCTTTAGTATCATCCCGCCTATCAAACACAGAAATAGTATTTCCTTTTACCCTGACAATATGCCGGGCTCCTGCAATGATAGAATAGCCTTGGGCACAACTTGTTCCTGCCCAAAAAAGAAAGAAAAAAATAATTGAAATGAATATATTCTTTTTCACATTGACCTCCAAAAAATTATTGCTCTATAAGCCGTGGCTTATAAAATGTTGTCTCTTTTAGTTTTATACTTTGCATATCCTCTTGAGAAAAAATCCCGTGATCATCTTTTTCATACTCACACATGAAAAATTGTATCTTTTCCTGATAATCCCTCTTTTTTTCTGCAGCTCTATACCGAAAAACCTGACGTTCATTATCCCCTTGGCCTTCATCCATTCTTTGTTGTATTTCATTGGACAAATCAAATACATAAGGCTCTTTTTCATCTTTTTGCCATACTTTCAGATGTTTATCTTCACATCGCACATCATGAATATCCCCCCCAAGCTTCATCTTATATTCTCTTTGTTTACCAATAGGATCTAAAACAAAGCAATGACTATCTTTAAAGCAAACTGATGCCAACCTGCCATCGAACGTGCTATTGCAAACAGGCGCCTCTAATTCATACTTAAAGACCCACTTTCCAAGAGGGAGACTGTATATGCCATACTTATATGTTTCCTTACCTTGCGTACATACATGCGCAAGTTCATCATAATATTTTGCATACACAATTGGGTTGGACATATGTAATGTAAAAATTTCATCCATGCCACGATCAGTTTTTTTATATAATAAACAATTATTATTTTTTAATCCTAAACATATGCCAAAATGATCATACCTCGCATATGTTACTTCTTCATTAAAAAAGTCCATTAAAACTTTTTTCCCTTTTCTCCAATCATGTGTAGGTAAATGAAATACGTATGCTTGACCATCTGAATCTACAAGGAGTAATGTTTCATCTTGATATTTTATTTGTATATCTTTAGAGGAATCAAAATAGGCCCCCTGGAAACAATAGGCAAAACTTCCCTTTTTTAAATCTTTTCTCTTAAGATCAATTACACAGATTTCTGATCCCCTCAAACAACAGAAGACTTTTTTATCCCAAGCAAATATGGTTTTTCCCCCACCAAGTTGAAACTGGTACTTAAATAAACACTTTTTGTTCTTTGTATCAAAAACAAAAAAAGCACCTTTCCTTGTAACGGCAACAAAAAGGCGTTTGGTATTCTTCCATTTCACAACTTTACTATCAAACGGCAAACAAGGGCTCGGTCTCAAAGAGGAAACATCTTGATAAGAATCCCCTGTGCTATTTCTATACTCATAAGACATATCAAAGAAATAAGACTTATCATTTTTCAAAGAAACAACACGACATCCACGCGATGAACTAACAGAAGAAACTGGAGCATCAAATTGATAATACAAAACTAACTTACCTGCCTGATGCAAATCAAAAGTATAGAACTTGTTATTTTTTAGAAAAACCCCCAAAAACCTTTTATCTCTATGGTCTGACATAATGCGCTCTATCGCACTATCAAGTTGATAACAACAAATCTTTTTTGTATTACCTTGCTCATCTTTATTTTCACTATCAAAGAGATACATTTTATGATCTTCTGTATTGATAACCATAAAACCTTGGTCCAGATATTCCCATCCATTGGAAATTTTACAATCAAATACATACTGAGACTTCAATGTTCTATCATGGAAAATGTAAAATCCATACTCCAGGAGAACCATTAACCTATTTTCAGTACACCCTGAACCGATTACAGGACTGTGAAATTTAAAAAAATTATAGTCATACTTTTTTTCTGAGACATGATCGCAATCCAATTTGTGTAAATAAAAATCACCATTTTTTAACCCAACGTGCCAAATATCATTCCTATCACATTTTGTATAGGCAACCCGACTTGCAAATCTACGGTCAAAAATGTTTACCTGCACTCTATCATCTTTTTTTCTATAAAGCATATATAATCTACCTTTTTTAGTAGCTACATAGATTCCTCGCTTGCCCTCTTTTACATAGACAATTTTACCTTCAAAAGTATATTCCTCCACCTGCCTTCCACTTGAAAGCCTTATTACCTCTACTCTCGACTTCCCACGAATGTTTCCAAGAAAAATCCATAATAACCCGGAAAAACATTTTGTATCAGTTACCTTCTCATAATGAAATGTTCGCTCAAACATTTTTTTATTTTTATGATATACATGAACGGTATTAAAGATATAATTAACGCCTTTTATTCTAACACGATAATCACGATCTTGAACACATACAACACCATTGAAAAAGAGTAAGAAAAAAAGAATTGAAATTATGTTGTGTTTCTGCACTCCGATCCCCCATTATTTATTGTTGTATAAATCGCGGCTTAGTAAGCTTAATGTTATTTTTAGTAAGCATTACAATATCTTTGCTTCCCTTTTGCCATATACGTTCGTCTTTTTCTTTATAACACTGCAAGAGATATGACATTCGGTCTTTATCATCTAGTAGCGTCTCTTGGTCTTTATACTGAAACACCAAAGGATCATTCTCCTTACATTGTTGTTTCATTTTATCACGCAAATCAAATATGTAGGGGCTACCCTCTTCTTTCACATAAACATGTAAGTGATTATTCTCATAATCTAACAAACGAATCTTATTGCAAAATCTAAATCTATATGGTTTTTCATCAAATGTATTATCTTCATTTTTACAAAATATATAGGATTGTCCATCAGGCAACTCCACACATATAAAGTCCTTAGTTGTTTTGATATTGGAAAAGACTTTCTCAGTTTTAAATTGTAAGATCTGAGGACAACCTTGATGGCCATAATAGTCCCCATTATCAGCAACCAATGTAAAGATATAATTTTGCTTATTTTCCAAACCTACTGCCACTATTGTTTTGTTGGCCCCACCTTTTATAGCCTTACTTTCAAATGTCCTGTCAAATATTTTTCTTTCAGCATGCATATCCCAAACATGAAACCTATTATTGGCAAAACCTATACAGAGCAACTCATTCCTCTTATTATATTTCGAAAAAACAACCTTATGTGATACAGGTAACGGCAAAAAGAATTCTTGCACTGCAGGCACATTTTGGACAAACCTTCTTTCTTTTTTATTAAAAAAAATATTATAGACATATAAGATCTCAGCATTTAAACCTATAGTTATAAATCCATTATGAAATAATCTTGAATAAAAAACAGCTCCGATATCAAATTGCTGCTCAAAAAGTTTCTTAGGAGGATTATTTACAAGACGAGTATCCCTTATATCAAACAGATAAAACATCTTATTTTTTAACCCTATATGTAAAAAATCATTGTGATATCTTGCATGTACGACTTCACTCTCATACTCATGTTCAAAAATCTTCCTATTATTCCGTATATCAAACAGATATAATTTTTTATTTTTTAACCCTACACATACAATATTTTTTTCTTTATGAGCATACGTCACCTCATCATCAAAAGCATATTCTAAAATATTGCGCACCTTCCACGTATAACGAGAAGATTTTTTAACCTTAAAAAAGCAGATCTTACTGTTATTCAACTTCACGCACACCATCTTTTTATCTGCACCCCGAAAAATATCAATAATATTCCCATTGAGCTGGTGACAACAGATTTGCCTTGGATTACTATGAGAGTCTATGCGATTAATATCAAACATATACATTTTGGCATCCTGCGTTCCTACAACCAGATATCCTTCAGACTCAAATATTTGCACATAACTCATCGGGCAATCAAGCTTGCCTTGCCACGACAACTTACAATCGCGAAACATATAAAACTTATTGCTTAATAAAAATATAAATACCTTATCATCAAGACATCTTGCCCAGAAAACTGGACTATGAAATTTGAAAAATTGCTTATGCCCTCGACAGCCTGTTAAATAAAATTCACCGTTTCCACAACCTATATGCAAATTCCTACCACTATCATATCTTGAATATATAATTGGACTCTTATGGGTAAATACGCCATCCTTACAAAAGGTATAATAAGTCCCATTTTTTAAGCGTACCCATATAACCCCCTGTCCTACTTTTTTCTCAACAACCTCACTTGGAAACTCCAAGTAACGCATGTTTTCTTCCTGAGACACATGATACATCCGGACTCGATCCCCCACAAGAAAACTCTTTTTCAAAAAAACATATAAACGGCCATCTTGATATACCGCATCAGAAATGACACTCCAAGGAAATTCTTTTTTAAATAATTCCGCACCATCACGAAGCACAAAAACAACACTACCCTCTACCTTCGTAACAATGCCATTTTCTTGAGCATAAAAAAGCCCAATCCAAAAAAACAAAAAAATGACAACCAAAGCTCCTGTAGTTTTTTGCACATTTACCCCATATTATTGTTTTTTATAAAAAAATTGGTTTATAAATCACCCTATCGCGCAATTTTACAATCTGTCTGCCCTCTGGCAACAATACCCCATCTTCCTTTTTATATTCTTGTACGAGATGCTCAATATGATCATGATAATCTTCTCTGGTCTCTACATGTGTAGTATATACGCTTTTTTTATTATCTCCATCTTCAAAAACCTGTTTTAATGCATTTTTTAGATCAAACGCATAAGGATCTTCTTCATCTCCTACATAAACACGTAAAAGATTACCCGCAAGCGCAATTTCTTTAATTATACCCTTAAACAGCAAAACATATACACCTTCTTTTCCATATCGAGCATTAGGCATGAGCACATATAATTGATTGCTACATAAGCCTTGTATTATCAAATCTTTATTGTAATGTGAAAGACAAACTTTATGATCAAACTGGTGATTAAAAACAACTTTATCACCATTACTCCCATCAAAAACAGACATTTTCCCATTTTTAAGACCAACATGCAAATATGGGCCATCAAGACGCGCATAGCAAACGTCATCATCAAATGTGTGGTCAAACAAGACCTCACCGTCTCCATCCATCATGTAAAATATATTGCCTTCTAAACCAATACAGAAAAAAAGCTCTTGATCAATACAAGTACAATGAAAATGCACGACATCCTTGTCAAAAGATTGATTGAATACTAGCTCTTCATCATTAACCATATCAAAAACATAGAGCCTATTTTTTCCTGATATCTTTTCTATTGTATCCACATACAAAAATCTATCATCTCCACGCAAGACATGCACCTCATTGCCTTCAAAATCATACTGAAAAACCCGGCTCCCATTATCATTCAAATTAAATATATAAAATTTGCCATCCTCCAAACCTATGCATAGGCACCCTTTTTTATAGATATTAAAAACAACCCTACATGCAAACTTTCGGTCTAGCACAACTTTTTTATCATGCATAACGGTTACACTATTGCCTTCAATCTCTACTTTTGAAGAAGCAATAGAAACGCCTATATAAAAAAGAAAAAATGAAAAAATCAAAACTATTTTTGTTTTTTTTGCCATAGAAAAACCCCCATTAATACCTCATATTATTATTTATTTTATTTATATAAAATGTGATTTAAATTCTTTTTTGAGTTCACAATCTTACATTTCGCAGAAATACGTTTTTTGTTATCGCTACCCTCAAAGACTTGTTTTAATCTATCTTCGATAACAAACCTATAAGGAAGCTTTTCACCTACCACATATGCCCTTAAACCATCCTCCGATTGGGACATACTATTAATTTTCTGCTCAAACTTTAACTTGTATACATTCTTTGGATTATTATTTTTAAATACACGTATTTGATCACCATTCAAACACACAGATACAACCTTCTTATTATACCTTGAAAGGCAAATTTCATTTTTAAATTGATGCTCAAAAACAATCTTATCGCCATAACTACCATTTACAATACATAATTTCCCGTTTTTTAACCCAATATGCAAATATTCCTTATCCAGGCAAACATAGTCAACCTCATCATCAAATTTTTCCTCAAAAATAACCTCTTTTTCACCATCAAACATGTAAAAAATATTATTTTTCAACCCAATGCAAAAACAGGTCAAATCCATACTTAAGGGTGCGCACAGAGCATAAACAACCTTAGATTTAGCGCTATACTCAAATAATAACTTTTCACCATCCCACATATCAAAGATATACAATCTATAAATATTCGTCTTTTTATCAACAGTTCGCACATATAAAAACTTACCATCTGAGGACACACAATGCTCATCACCCTCAAAATGATAATGAAATTTCTGCACCCCATCTTCTTTGAGGCTAAATACATAAAAATTGCCGTCTTGTAAACCTATGCTCAAAAAGCCTTTCCTAGCACTATTGCTCGTAATAGCAGAATCAAAGCTACGATTAAAAATAACGCTCTTATCACTCTCGACTCTTAAGGTTTTCCCTTCAACAATAACATCCAGCAGCCCAAAAGCACCTCCAGCACAACATAAAAGGCACAAAAAAAGAGTTAGAATCATCTTAGACTTGATCATTTTCAATCTCCAAAACATAACACCTCCACACTAGACCAAATAAGATATATAATACATTTTTTAATTGAATTAGTCAATTTTACCCTCTTATACAATTAAGACTAAAACATCAAAAAAGATACGCTATAAACGCTTTTAATGCAAGTAGTTTTAATGAGCAGGGCAATCGCATTTAAAACCCTTTAAGCACAGTGTTTTGGGGGTTTAAAAAATTAGAAGTTTTGCGTCAAATAGAAATTTTTCAATTGAAGTAATGAATTTTTGGAAAATAGTGTACGCTATTCATGAAAAAATAACAAACCCTTAAAAAAGGAAAGCTATATGAATAGCGTACATTCGTTTAATATACAGCAAAATGAGAGATTCTCAAATCTGATTGAGTGCCTAAACGAAGTAACTGATTTTAGAATAGACAGGCACAAAGATCATCCTCTGATAAATGTTCTTATGATTGCAATATGTGCAGTTTTGGGAGGAGCGAATGAAATGCTCGCAATAGAACGATTTGGCAAAGATCATTTTGATTGGTTTGATACTTTTTTAGATCTTGAAAAGGGGATTCCCTCACATGATACTTTTGGACGCATTTTTGAATGGTTATATCCCAAGGAATTACAATTTTGGCTTTGGATTTGGCTGGAGGGAGCAAATTCGAAAAATTTTAAACATATCTCTATTGATGGAAAGGTTTTGAAGACCTTTGCATCTAAAGATCCACTTTGTATTGTTCGTGCTTGGATACACGAATTGCAAATGGTTGCATGCTCCGTTAGGGTGGGCAAGAAAACAAATGAGATCAAAGCTATTCCAGAAATTCTCAAGCTTCTAAGTTTAGAAGGGAAAATTGTTACAATCGATGCAATAGGTGCGCAAAAAGACATCGTAAAGCTTATTCGACAAAAAGGCGCCGAATATCTTCTAGTTTTAAAAGGTAATCAGCATCAATTTTATAAAGATGTGAGGGATTTTATGTTGGATGTATCAGCAAAAAATTTTGAAGATATTGATTACACATACCGTAAAACAGAAGATAGAGATCATGGCAGATATGAAGTCAGAGAATGTTGGTCTACAGAGCAACTTAACTGGTTGGAGCAAAAAAAAGAGTGGAAAGGCCTAAAATCAATTTCAATAATCAAAGCAACAGTTACAAGAAATGGAAAGACCAGTGTTGCAAGGCGTTGTTTTATAAGCAGCTTACCAGCGGATACTGAAAAAATATCACGTTTAGTTAGAGCTCACTGGAACATTGAGAACCAGTTACATTGGGGCCTAGATACTGATTTTTGCGAAGATAGATCTACAATTAGAAAAGGTCACGGACCCTTAAATTTTTCTTTAATTCGTTCAGTTGGAATGACATTGCTAAAAAACTCCCCTATTAATAGGAGTATTCGAGGAAAAAGAGCTCTTATTTCATGCAATTTTCAAGCACTCTTGAAAACCCTCTTAAATATAGGCTTTTAAATGCGATTGCCCTGCCACTCACCTCCAAACCCTTGTTTTGCAAAAGCCTTATATGGTATAATTGTTGTGAAATGTGGGGTATTAGATTATTTCTTAAAAAAAGGAGGAAATATCATGAAAAAATGGTCAAAAGATGTAGAAACCAAATGGCATCCGCCAGAAGGATTCTTTGAGCAATCAGCAGAACAGGTAGCTCAAGGATTGAAAGATGCGTCCGATTCATTAGCACAAGCAATGGATAGGCTTAACTTTTTTATTAACCGTGCAGGCGACAAGTTAAAAGGTGAACATAAAGCAATGCTTGAAAAAGCAAAGGAAATCTTACATAACTTATACAAAGAACAACCAAGAGTATAAAATAGTATAATTTTAGCCCAAGATGCAACCTTACACTTGGGCTTTTTTATCGCCCATTTTTTATTGCAAAATAGCACAATAAACCTTATAAATAAAAGCAAGTTTGATCAGAGACCATTTGTATGATATGATATTGCCCATATGATGGGACGTAAAATCAATGCAAACAATATTTTTCTGTATATAATGTACAAAGGACAGGTAATATGCTTTCAAAAAAGAAAGAATTCACAAAAATATCTCTTATATGTGCTACCATTTTAGCAATACTCTTTGTTCCTGGATGTCGTAAAAAAGCGCGGGAAGAAAAAAGAAAAAGAAGAACCAACTATCAAATTATAAAAGAAACAAAAGACAGCTTGCTTGCAAGAGGCAAAAAAGAAGATGCTATTAAAAAGTTAGAAAAAATGATACCTCTATGTAACAACATACAAGAACTAAAAGGCATCACCCTAGAAATTGCAGACCTATTATTTGAAACGGGAAGCATTGGCAAAGCAGAAGAACTATTTAAACGTTTCTCAAATCTATACCCAGGCGATGCAAAAGTTGAATATGCTCTGTATAAAGCAACGCTTTGTAGCTTCTGGCAAACACTCGATATGGAAAGAGATCAAAGCAAAACAAAAAACACTATAAGCCTCGCAAAAAAATTCCTTGATAGAAAAGAAGTATTTACACAATACATTGATGAAGTCGGAAAAATGATGGTTGATTGCCAACAAAGACTATTTGATAGCGAAGTAAGCGTGTTTAGATTCTACTTAAAGCGTAACGACTACATTTCAGCAAACCATAGGCTTGCCGCAATTGAAAAAGAATTTACTGACAAAATCCCTGATCTAGACGCACAGATTATCATGCTCACGTGTGAACTTGCAGAAAAAATAAACAACAAAGAACTTCTAGAGCAGAAACAAAAAGAATTAAAAGAAAAATATCCTGAAACACAAAAAGCAATAACTCTAGCTAAGGCAGAAAAACCAAAAAATTCTTACGTGGATAAATTCTAACAAAAATGAATCATAAGACAGAACTTGGCAAATCTGGCGAAAACATCGTTGCACAAAAGCTTAAAAAGGACGGATTTGCCATTCTGAATCAGAACTATCGCAGGCGCTTTGGTGAAATTGATATCATCGCAACAAAAGACGACCTCCTCATATTTGTTGAAGTTAAAATGAGAAAAAATCCCCTTTTCGACTTAGCCTATCTAATAGGGCCCTCTAAGCAAAAAAAAATTATATCTGTTGCAAAAGAATACCTGGCTCGATATGATCATTATGGTAAGGTATGTAGATTTGATGTAGCATTAATCGAAGGAACACCTGACAATTACAATCTCAGGTATTATGAAAACGCCTTTTGTTAAGGGGGTAACCGAGAAGCTTAAAAAAAAAGGGAGAAGATGGGCCACTTTTTCAATAGAGCCGCAACGGCAATAACATTATTTATATTTTTTGTATTGTTCTTTTTATATTTACCACCAATTTTTACCGCACTTATGCTAACAGCCGTTCTTTTAACCATTTTATTTTCTGAATGGCCACGGCTAATGGACCCGAAAAAACTTCCGTTTTGGCTGATCACGCCATTCTATCCGGTTCTACCATTTGTGCTCATGATCTACATGAGCTATTTTTCTGACTATAGGCAAGTATTATTCTACATGATGATTATTGCTTTCAGCCAAGATACAGGAGGATACTTGGTAGGAAAAGCAATAGGAAAGCACAAATTAGCCTCTTACATTAGCCCAAAAAAGACATGGGAAGGCTTTTGGGGTGGTATAGCATTCACCCTACTTATTACCTACTTAATCATCAGTAACAGAAATCCTGCAATATCATTTTCTGTCATTTTCATGATCTCACTTAGCTCATCAATCCTTTCCACCCTCGGTGACCTTTCTGAATCATGGCTCAAACGTAAGGCTGGTGTCAAAGACTCGGGCACCCTTTTGCCAGGCCATGGTGGATTCATGGATCGATTTGACAGCTTTTTACTTATTATTTTTGTATTCTTTATCTTCAGGGATTACTTTTTAAAAATATTTAATATCAAGCCGTTGTGATTATTTTTCCATTAAACATGAAAAAAAATATAATCCTTTTTGCTTTAATTTTAGGCTTTTTTTATAATCATACTATCTTTGCACCAATCTGGTTCATGACTGAAGATGAAGCAAAGAACTATATGAAATACACAAAAGCTCGCCGTAAAAAAGAAGAAAAAGAAAGAAAGAAAAAAGAACTAGAAATGTTCATGCTTATACAAAAAATTACAAAAAAATCTAAAAAAGAAAGAACTTATACACCAAAACTATCAAAACGTATACTGTAGGTTGAAATGAAAATCTCAAAAGGCATATATGTACTAGAATATAAAAAACACCGAAAAAAGAGTAAAACACAAAGAACATATTATTCTAATCTAGAACACAATTACAAATATTTAAATCAAAGCCCCAGTTTCAAGCTGGGGCTTTTTAAATTTGCATTCTCTTGCAACTGACATCCCCGATAGATTATTTTTAAAAAAAAGGGAATCTCAGGGACAATTAAAAAAGGAAATTATTATGGAGCATAAAAAAACCGTTAATGATACGTTTTTTGCTGATCTATTATCACATGCAAACATAACCTTGAATGGCGATCAGCCATGGGACCTTAAGGTCTATAATGAAAAGTTTTTTGGCAGAGTATTGCGAGATCCATCCATGGGACTTGGTGAATCATATATGGATGGTTGGTGGGAATCTAATCAAATTGATGAAATGGTCTCCCGAATATTTCGGTCACGGCTTGATGAGAAAGTCTCTGGAAGCATGTTGCTTAATCTGCGCTTTTTAAAACATATTCTTTTTAATATGCAATCTAGAAGCAGAGCATTTGAAATTGGAAAACGACATTACGATATTGGAAACGAACTATACAAAAATATGCTCGACAAACGGATGGTTTATACTTGTGGTTACTGGGAGAATGCCACAAACCTAGATGAAGCCCAAAAAAACAAATTAGAGCTCGTTTGTAAAAAAATTGGACTAAAACCAGGCAACAAAGTCCTTGATATCGGGTGCGGCTGGGGAAGCTTTGCAAAATATGCAGCAGAAAACCATGGTGCTCATATGGTTGGTGTAACCGTCTCTAAAGAGCAGGCTGAACTGGGAAGAAAAATGTGTGAAGGCCTTCCGGTTGAGATACGACTACAAGACTACAGAGATGTAAATGAAACATTTGATCATATTGTTTCTCTAGGAATGATAGAACATGTCGGCGAAAAAAACTATCGCACCTATATGAAAGTTGCAAATAGATGCTTAAAAGATGACGGGCTATTTCTGCTACATACTATTGGCTGCAAAAAGCCCGGCAAAATGGATCCCTGGATAAATAAATATATATTTCCTAATTCAATGTTACCCGCTTTGGAACAACTGGTCAAAGCAAGAGAAGATCTTTTTGTTGTCGAAGATCTACATAACTTTAGTACCGATTATGATAAAACACTTATGGCATGGCACGCTAATTTTGAAAAGAACTGGGAAACAGTCGGTAAAAAATATGATGAGCGTTTTCATCGCATGTGGCGATACTACTTACTGACATGCGCGGGCGCATTTAGATCGAGGATAAATCAACTATGGCAAATTGTACTTTCCAAAAAGGGGGTAATTGGAGGATATAAATCAATTAGGTAAAAAAATAGCCCCGCATTCGCGGGGCTATAACTCTAACTTTTTAAAAATTCTACCAACTCAACTTGGAGAATCTGATCAGATTTACCATTGACCATATCCTTAACCGTAACCTTTTTTTCCTCTTGCTCTTCATCGCCAAGGATCAATACATACTTTGCACCCATACGGTTTGCACGACGCATCATACTTTTAATCGAACCACCTTCTAGCAAAATATCTGTACATAAGCCTTCAGATTGCAAAGTATCGGCTAAAAGCAATGCCAACATATCCTGTTTTTTACTCATTGGTAAAATAAGATGCAACGCTGGAGGTTGTGGCAGTACAAGTGTATCTCTTATCGGCTCAAGCAATAACATCAAGCGCTCAATACCTGGTGCAGCACCAACTGACGGCTGGTCACCTTTACCACCTAATTGAGAAACAAGTTGATTATATCTTCCACCTCCGCAAAATGCGCTTTGTGATCCGAGGCTATCGCTAACAAATTCAAATACTGTTTTACTGTAATAATCAAGACCTCTTACCAAGGTTGGCTCAACTTTATAGGACACAGAAAGTAACGTAAGCTCTTCCTGCAACGTCTCCCATTCCCCTTTACACTCTTTACATAAACTATCGGTTATATGCGGAGCATCCTTGTAAATTTTTTGGCAATCAGGGCTCTTACAATCAAATATTCGCAGAGTGTTTTTTTCTTTTCTAATTTTACACTCTTTACAAATATCTTGTTCAACATTATCCAAAAACTGACTCAGCAGTTCTCGGTACGCCTTGCGATCCTCAAAACAACCAATAAAGTTAATTAATAAAGCATAGTTTCGTAAACTAAGCTTATCGCTAAAAAAGCGATCCAACATCTTAACAAAACTAGCATCCTGAGAAATAGATTCTGAACCAATAACTTCAATATTCAATTGATGGAACTGCCTGTAGCGACCTTTTTGTGGTCGCTCATACCGAAACACCGGCCCATACGTAAAGACCTTCCATGGTGTTTGTATGACATTGTTTTCGATAAATGCTCGAATAATCGAAGGGGTTATCTCAGGGCGCAAGCACATCTGCTCTCCATCCTTAACCGCAATCCTGAACATTTGTTTGGTTACAACCTCTGACTCTTGTCCCGTAGAACGATGATACAGATCAGTTGGCTCAATGACTGGTGTTGCTATCTCCGTAAAATTATACTCACTAAAATGCTTTTTTGCCTGCTCAATAATAAAATTAAAAAGCGTAAGATCTAAAAAATCCTGGGTTCCCTTAATTCGTTTAAACATACCCGCTTCCTTTGAAAAAGATACAAATATCATATTTTTATAAAAAAATTATTTTTCTATCATATAATACCATACTTTTTCATATTTTTCCTTATTTAATCCTTTCTGGACGTTTTTATACCCTAACTATTGCCGGAGAAAGCCTTTGCAGAAAAACTACTTCACAAAAAACCCTTGCTTTCTATTTGAATTTTTTGCTACGCTAATTTTAGAGAAAAAAGAGAAATAGAGCAAAAAGGAGAAAGGATGAATATAAAAAAAGTAACGTTATACTTGCTTAGTATAAGTATATTATGTGCACCATATACACAAGGCAGACAAGTTTATAGCACATCAATGCAAAAAAGGGTACAAACCTTAAAATCCCAACTATATCAAACAGGCGACCTTATTAAAGACATACAAAAAGAACTTATTGTTTTTGACAGAACAATTAATGCACGCACTAAATGGCGGAATAAGATCATAGAACAAATAAAAAGAAAGTTAGAAAAAGAAAGTAAAACCGTAGAAAAAAAACTAAGACCAAGTAAAGTACCAGGGCTTGAAAGTGCAGCAAAACAACTCACAGATGAAATAGATTTATTTATCAAAGAAAGAGAAAATGCAAAAAAGACTCTAGAAGAACTACTTAAGAAGCATGATAACATACTAAAACAAATACAAGAAACAGTAGGCAAAAAAGAAAAAATTAAAAAAGAGTTGAAAGAAATAGAAGTCGATGACTGGGAAGTTGTTATATAACCAAATAAGGAAGAATTATGATAAAAAAAATAGCAATTATTTTTTGTAGTATAAACTTGTTATTGGCTTCAAGCTCCTATGGTATGAAGATCAGACCTCTCAAAAATGAAAAGGAATTAAAAGAAGAAATAGTAAGGCTTTCAACAAAACTTCAAAAATTAGACGAACAGATAGAAAGAACAAAAAAGCTAAGAGATCACCATAATAAAATAAAAAATGACGCAAATACACAATATCAAATCTACACCAAAAAAGTAAAAACAGGAGAAGAAAAAATAAAAAAAATAGATATTAAGGAAAAAAGATCTCTATGGGAAAGAATTAACAATCAAATAAGTCAAAACCGGGAAGAACAAAAGAAAAAGTTAGAAATGTTAATGCAACGAGAAAGAGAGCTCCGTGAAAAACAAGACTCTTTAACAAGACTTCAACAAAAACGAAAACTTATAACAGATGAATTAAAATTCTTAAGATATATAAAAAAAGAATTTGAATTCATAGAAAATTAATAAAGAATAAATAGTCATTTAATTTTATAAATTAATTAAATAGAAAGATTCTAGGGGGAAAAAAAGAAAAATAATCACAACAATCGTTGCAAAATGCCGGTTTGTTTTTTACATAACCGGCATTTTTTATTATCTTTTCTTGAAAAACCCATTATCTTTTAATCAAACAACACATTTTTTATAAATCTGTTGTTGATTAAACCGATGATCCTATGGTATATAAGGATAGTCATATAATTAAAAAACATTCTTAGGCAGGAGAAAAGATAATGAGGAAATATTTTTCCCTTTTAGCATTATTACCCCTTTTTATAAGTACATTCATAGCAGCAGATGGGCGCATAAATTGTTGCGGTTGCACAAGCAAAACATTCTTCAGCACAAGACCTCAATATCAATCTGCAACACCAGAAAAAAACTCCTTCCTTTGGGATAGAATGACTATCCGAGAAGATGGGCACGGAGGGGTAGTTCAATTTGCTTTATTTGGGGGAAGATCTACCGACAGGTGCAACCTTGCAACTTACTTTACTCCTTGCTTCAAGCGATGTTTAACCGTCAAAGAATTTGATGATGGAAAAGGAAGTGCAGATCTTATTGGACAACACTTTAATATTCTCACAGAAAACGGACAAGAAACCCTTGCTACAGATCCATGCAATAAAGGATCATTCCACAGCTGCATCTCCTTCTGCCCACGCTTAACCACATTTGGATTGGGTGTAACATACAGACAAAGTATAACAAACCTATGGAGTGACTATGAAGACAGAACATATGATGTATGGTTTGAAGTTTCAACCTCTATTACCAGAGTTGAAACAACTTTAGGATTTTCTGAAAGAATCATCAATGATGGTGGTGGTGCATACAAGCTTGACCCCGTAAATCCAGACTATAACTTCTATGCAAACATGGCAGAAGCTTTCAATCAAAAAGCATGGAGGTATGGAAAAATTTTCATCGGCCAACTAAGAAGATGGAGACTTGCTGATATCGATATAAAACTTGGTGTTCAACTTGAACGAGAACGATATTTATTTGATGCCTACATCGGAGCAATTCTTCCTGCAGGAAACAGGCCATGTGGTGAATATCTCTTTGAACCATTGGTCGGACACCATAAACACGCTGGCATATCTATCGGTGCATATATTGATGTAAGATTATGGGAAAATGAATCCATGACCAGAAAATTTAGCTTCGGATTATATGGGCACGGACAATATCTCTTTAGTGCCTGTGAATGTAGATCTTTTGATCTCTGTTGCAAACCATGGAGTAGATATATGCAGGTCTACACCAGTAAAGATCAAGCAATAGCCGCATCACATATTGCAGACACAACCTTAAGATCAATGTTTGCAACTCCAGGAATTAATGTATTTACCCAATGTGTAAATGTTTGCCCTCGTGGCTCATTTAGCTTGCTCAACCCATGGACCTATACCGGCAAGCTCTGGGATCTTTCATTCGGTTATAATCTCTATGTAAGACAAGCTGAATGTCTTAGCCTCTACAACTGGTGTTACAACGAACTGGTATTAAAAGATTGCATAGGAAGAGGCGTTGCAAACAAATATAGAACGATATGCAAAAATAATCGTGAAAAAGTGACTCCCCTAGTAACATTCAACGAAACAAACTTTAATGAATCAATCATTCAACCATGTGATTTAAACCTTAGCTCTGCAACACATCCAAGAGTGATATCTCATACTTTCTTCTTGGCAACCGCTCGCAGATGGGATGACAGAGAGTATCCTCTCATCATAGATTTTGGCGGATCATATGAGTTTGGTAAAGAAAATTATGTTCTTCATAGGTGGACATTCTGGACAAAACTTGCCTTCTCGTTTTAAAAAATAAAGCATACTTTTTTCTAGCGCGGTATTTTTGCCGCGCTTTTTTATTAAGCGAATAAAACTGGCAAACATATCAAAAGTATGGTAGAACTTCTAAAAACCAAAAATCATAAAAAGGGTATTTTTTATGAAGCCAGCGATTTTGATAACAGGAGGGGCAGGATATATCGGTTCACATACGGCCTATATGATGCATCAAAAGGGATATAAGGTTATTATTCTTGATACATTTTTACACAACCAACAACCCGATCTTTCTTGGGCAACGATTATAAAAAAAGACTTTGCCGACATGCCTACATTACAAATGATTTTTTCAACATACAATATACAAGCCGTTATGCATTTTGCCGCCCTCATTCAAGTTGGGCAATCAGTAACAGACCCGGCCTCCTTTTATCAAAATAATGTGGCAAAAACAATAACACTACTAGACACCATGATACAACATGGTATAAAAAAATTCATTTTCTCATCAAGTTGTGCTATCTATGGAAAACCGTTTTCTCTCCCCCTAACAGAAGAATTGCCAAAAACTCCCATAAGCCCCTACGGCAAAACGAAACTTATGGTAGAAATATTGCTCAAAGACTTCAAAAAAGCATATGAACTGGAATACGTATCACTCAGGTACTTCAATGCCGCTGGAGCAATGCCACAATTTGGCCTAGGAGAAGAGCATACACCTGAAACACACATAATCCCCTTACTCTTACGTTCAGCACTTGAACAAAAGCCTTTTTCCATCTTTGGAACAGATTATCAAACGAAAGATGGCTCATGTATCCGAGACTTTATCCATATATGGGACATTGCCCATGCTCATTATCTTGCGCTTACTTATCTGCAAAGCGGAAACCCATCAGACTGCTTTAATCTAGGCACGGGGAAAGGCTTTTCTGTAAATCAACTTATTAGAGCGGTTGAACATACCTGCGGGTGCAAGATTGAAATTTTACATGCAAGAAGAAGAAAGGGCGATCCTCCTATACTTATTGCAGATCCAACCAAAGCATATAACGTCTTGGGATGGAAGCCACATTTTTCACATCTTGACAGTATTATTACGTCTGCTTATGAATTTGAAGTGGCAAAAAGGGCTAAGATTAAGCTTTTTTCACCCCCGAACCAACAAAAACAAAATAATCTTTAACCTTATATCCAAGCCTCTTGAAAGAATCAATAAAACTATTGCAAACCTAATTCCAATCTTGCTAACATGGTAATAAGAGATAAAAAATAAAAAGGAGGTATCATACCATGAATAAAAAATATATTACATATCTTGTTTCTCTACTTATTTCAGGACAACTTTATTGCAGCAACATCAACGTTATAAATAACAGTAACTCTGGCAAAACCTTTCATACAACCTGTGGAACGCCCCCAAGCCAAGGCTATGTAGAAAGATTATTTTTGGAAGCAAAAACATCGGGACAAATGACTACCTGTACAACAAAAAACAAACATTACATAGGTTGGTTCAATAATAATGGCCAATATGTTCAAAAGAAAATTCCTGGCAACACAACAAGCATTCGTGTAGGAGATAAAACATGGCAATATCAAACACGCAATATCACAAAACAATTAGGAAGAAATAGAAAAATTTAATACACGCCCCTTTTCTTTTTATAGGCCCACAAAACCCCCTAAATGCTATTATCATTGAAAAACAAAATTATAAACTGATAGCATGGAAATAAGGGAAAGTGTTTTAAAAGAACGCAATTTAAGCTACAACCTTAAAATAAAAATTATAACTCAAAAATGTTAAGCGTTCAGATTAAAAAGATACGGGGGAAAGTCTAATGAAGAAAAATATAATACTATACGGGCTATTAAGCTTATTACTTATCGGACAATCAAAAGCTTATATCTTTCAACAACCACCACAAAAGGATATAAAAGAACTAGAAATACTCATGAAAAATGCAAAAGAAAAAATGAGACGCAACTTTGAAACAAGACAAGAAATTATAAAAAAAGAACTCAAAGCACTCAATGAAGAAAAATTCGCCTCACACATAAAAAAAGGAAGACTCGAGGGCATAATGTTCCGGCTCTCAAAAACACCTCTCAGACCAGAAAAAATAGTCAATTTAGAGCAAAAAAGATGGGAAGCCAAAAAAGATTGGCTCAAAAAGGCAAACAGACTAAAACATATTCCTGAAATAAATAAAATTATCAAGGGATTAAAAATTAAGAAAAAAATAGTAAAGCTCGCAGATGAACTAACTGGAATTATACTTGCTCTAGATAGAATTATAGAAAAAAGAAGAAGAAAAGAGCTTTTAAATGAATGGTATCAAAAAAATTTACGAATCAAAAAACTTAAAAAACAAATCGATAAAATGGGAGTCTTACTTTACATGTGGGATATTACACAGCCATGGGGAAACTTATAGAAAAAGCAAATTACCTCAGTTTTTTCAGAAATAATTGTAAATCATAATACAAAATAAGGCCACTCACCCTTTTAAGGGAATAATATTAGAACGGCCCATTTATGTATTTTTTGCATACGACCACTCTTTTTCACATCAACCCTTGATTTTCAAATAGAAACTTTTATATACTACAAATGAGAACATAGATATTTAGTCTATTTTTATAAAAAAGGAGGAATCATGAAGAAAAAACACATTTTAATCTTTATTTCTTTGCTTGCTATTTCAACACAATTTTATTGTCGTACAATAACAGTCAAAAATAAAAGTGATTACAACATCACATTCTATCTAGCATGTCATGGAACAATTTTTTCACGCAAGCTCATAGAACAGAGGCAAAACAAACAGATGAGCGTCCCCGATAGGATAAATTGCCCTCTCGAAATACGTTGGCGACTTAGAAATGGCCAATTAACAGGAAAAGCAATCCCTGGCAATACAAAGTCTATTACCATTCTAAAGAAAAGATGGCGCTATCATACAAGAAAACCAGGGTTTAAAAGCCTACCAAGAACTAACTGGATTTAATATTATTGAAAGTATGATTTGTTAATATAAAATTGTAAGTATAACAATACAATCTTAAAATGGAGGTTATAATGAGAAAATATGTTATAATATGCATAGCATTAGGGTTGCCTTTTATAGGCAAAGCGGCAATAGGCGCAGAAAAAGTAAAAACAATCCCTTCATCAATCATTATGAAATATAAATTCCTAACGCCTCAACATAAATTGCAATATTTAAAACTACAAGAACTACGAAAAAAATCCCGACAAGCTAAAAATTTAGCAAAAAAATGTTTATTAGAAGCAGAAATTAAGGATACAAAAATAAGCCTTTTACGATCTATTATCTTGAATCATATGACAAAACACATAGGCAACCTTGAAAACTTTATCGATAAAAACGCGCCACCAAAAAATAAAACCTACCTTATGAAAAAACTTAAAAGAGTCGCCCAGCAAGTTGGTTTTTCCATGAATATTATACAAAAATTCTAAATTTTACAAGCACGAAGGGGTAAGGCTTTTCGCTAACCTCCAAAAAGCCTTGCTTTTTTATTAAAAACACACAAAAACCCATACATTTCACCTACGGATATACCGACCAGCAAGCAACCTTTTTAAAAAGATTAATTTTTTTACAAAAAAACTTGCAATTTGAAAATATTATTTGCTACTATAAGAATGAAGAGAAAGGAAGCGAAAAGAGGATGAAAAAATTGAAATCTGTCTGAAATGTTTTTAGCAAATAGCTAAAAGCTTTGAAAACAATATCGAAGTTTATAACTGGTGATGTTTTCAGGAAGGGCTCTAATTTCTAGTGTTGTGAAGCAATAGAAGATTATCTGGCATCTGGGTTTACCTTGTTGTTGGATAACCCAAGCCTGACCCCTGATAGCGGAGGAAGTAAAAAGCGGTTTTGGGTTCAGATAGATTTCGAACGACGGAGTGCTTAGGTAGTTCAATCTTCCCAAGCGCTCTGCCGTTTTTTATTATTCCTGCAATTTATTTTCACGCAACAGCTTGCACTTTTTGAGAACCTTTTTAATCTCTAAAAGTTCATTCGCTAATCTTACTTGAGACTCTCTTATTTTTAAAGTCTCTTGCTCTAACGCCCTATAAGTAGTATCAAAGGCGCCTTGAATTTCTGATCTTCTCATTATCTTATGTTCTAATTGTTTCTCTAATTTATTTTTTTTTATTTCTTCTTGAAGAAACCTAGTTTTTAACTGTATCAACGCATCTTGAAACGGCTCATTTCTATTATCCTTTTCATCCTCTTGATCATCGAGTAAAACATTCTTTTTCTCACCTTCTTCTATTTCTCCTGCTATTTTTTCTTGATCCATAAGAGCCCTATTCAGGTCATATGCTATATGACATATCTCCATTGAAAGCGTACCTTCTAAAAACCTCCTTCTTAATGATTCATATCCAAGTAACATCATTTGTACAGGTATAGCTTCTTCTTCTACGCTATTGGACTCCTTCCTTATCTCCTGCCATCTTATTTTTGCCTGATCCCACACCTTCTTTACATCAAATACTTGCTCCACCTTAGCAAGCTCTTGCCTATCTTGATCCATAGCAAATACAACAGAAGAAAAAGAAAAACAAAATATTGCGATCATACAGATATTCCAGTTCATAACAACATCCTTTCTTTGGAAATCCCCAAAAACAAATAAAGACTCTCTAGTTGTATAGCATAACAAAATGAAATTACAAAGAAATCGACAACATAGCAAAAAAAATCCCCGGAACAAGCCGAGGATTCTATCTACTTTTTAATTTTAAAAATACTTTATTTCATGCAGCACTTTTTATATTTCTTTCCAGAACCACAAGAACATGGGTCATTTCTTCCAATTCTTTGTGTATCATCAACACGACGCTGTGCAACGCCTCCGTCTTTTCCTGCAGCTTCTGCTTGAGAAATCATATTCAATTGCTCAAGTTCACGCTCACGCCTTTCTTCAAATCCATGAGAATCAAAATGCTCAAGATTAATATGGAAAAGATGATGGATAACATCACGTCTTACGTGGGTCATCATATCTTGGAACATAGCAAAAGCTTCTCGTTTATACTCGATAAGCGGGTTTTTTTGTCCCCACCCACGCAAACCAATGCCTTCTTTCAAGTGATCCAGGTTTACCATATGCTGCTTCCAGGCCTGATCTATTGTTTCCAATACCATCCACTTTTCAGCCTCATTGATAACTTCTTCTTTCTGCTGCCCCCTAAATAACTCATAGGTTTCTAACATAAAGTTTATCATATCCTTTTTAAGTTCATCACTGTTTACCGTGTTAATACCCCGTTTTTTCAAGATATCAACAGACAAACCAAGCATACGTGAAACAGCTTTGAAAACCATTTCAGCTTGCTCTGGCGTTATTTTACGCTTAGGGCAATATTCTGCAATAATATCCTGCATCGATTTTGCCATAAGATCTTTTATAAGTTCAAAGATGTTGTTTTCACCAGCTAATACGGCCCGACGATATCCATATACAACCTTACGTTGCTGATTCAAAACATCATCGTATTCAATCAAATGTTTACGAATATCAAAGTTATGTTTCTCAACCTTCTCCTGGGAACGCTGAATTGTTTTTGATACGAACTTAGATTCAATCATCTCATCTTCTTTCATACCAAAGAACTGCATACGCTTTTTCAAGGTTTCACCCGAAAAAATACGAATAAGATCATCATCTAAGGAAATATAAAAACGTGACTCTCCAGGATCACCTTGACGACCAGAACGCCCACGTAGCTGATTATCAATTCGTCTACTTTCATGACGCTCTGTACCTAAAATATATAAACCTCCAGCCTTTATAGACTCTGGGGTTAATTTAATATCGGTACCACGACCAGCCATATTGGTTGCAATCGTCACATGTCCCGGTTCACCAGCAGTTGCAACAATATCAGCCTCTCTTGAGTGCTGCTTAGCATTCAAAACCTCGTGAGGAATACCATTTACTTTAAAGATATTACTCAAAAGTTCGGATGTCTCAACCGCAATTGTACCAATCAAGACAGGTTGCCCTTTTCTGTGCCGTTCTTTAATATCATCAACAATAGCCTTAAATTTTGCTGCTTGAGACAAAAAGATGTAATCTGATTGATCTTTTCTGATCAGCGGCCTATTGGTAGGAATAACAACCACATCCAACTTATAAATCCTATGAAACTCTTCTGACTCTGTTGCAGCAGTACCGGTCATACCAGCTAATTTTTTATAAATTCTAAAATAATTCTGCAAAGTTATAGAAGCAAGGGTGTGACTTTCTTTTTCTATCTGAACACCTTCTTTTGCTTCCAATGCCTGGTGTAAACCATCACTATATCGACGCCCCGGCAAAATACGTCCGGTAAAATCGTCAACAATAAGAACTTGATTATCTTTTACCACATAATCAACATCAAAACGGAACAATGCGTTCGCTTTTAATGCTTGTGATGCATGGTGCAGTATGCTTAAGTTTTCTACATCGTAGAGGTTTTCGATACCAAAAAAATCTTCTATTTTATCGTTACCAGCCTCAGTTATATGCACTGCACGCGATTTTTCATCGACTTCATAATCTTCACCTTTTTTCAGGCGCTTTGCAATCTTATCAGCCCGGGTATACAATCCACTTTGCTGATCTGTTGCACCAGAAATAATAAGTGGTGTTCTGGCTTCATCAATCAAAATAGAATCAACTTCATCAACAATCGCAAAGTTCAAATCACGTTGCACATAGTCACTTAATCTAAATTTCATGTTATCACGCAAATAATCAAAACCAAGTTCATTATTTGTCGCATATAAGATATCTTTTTGATATAACTCTTTACGCTCTGAATCTGAAGCAGAGTTCTGTAATGCCCCAACTTCCATGCCTAAGAAATTATAAATAGGGCTCATCCATTCAGCGTCACGCTTTGCCAAATAATCGTTAACCGTGACCAAATGGGCTCCTTTACCTTCCAAAGCATTAAGGTACAAAGGTAGAGTCGCAGCCAATGTTTTACCTTCACCAGTTCTCATTTCTGCTATTTTCCCTTGATGAAGCACTATACCACCAACAAGCTGTACATCATAGTGTCTTTGCCCAAGACGCCGAACACTCGCCTCACGAGCAACAGCATATGCCTCTGGCAATATATCATCTAACGATCTCCCCTTACTGAGCTGTTCACGAAACTCATTGGTTTTCAACGCCAAGCGTTCGTCTGGGAGCTCTTTTACATCTTTTTCTAATTCATTTATTTTATTAACTATAGGTTGTAATGTCCGCAGCTGTCTCGCATTGTTGCTACCCATAATCTTTGCTAATATACGAGCAATCATATCTTTTTCTCCAAAAAAAATCACCTCAATATCTCTTGTATAAAGCCTAATGTAATGAAAGGTGAAAAGTAAATTAACTTAGAAAATAGTATACCATAATGGTAGGTAAATTGTAATTCTTGAGGTTATATTTCACAATATTTTCACCAAAAATCATAATTTTCACCTCTTTTTGACTAAAAACACCCCTTCTTAGCCTGTTTAAATCAGCAACATTTCACATTGTAATATCTTATGGCCAATCTTTTTTGACGCATTTCAGAAAAAATGCTATAATAATACTACAATAGAAAATAATTATTAACAATCAATCATTCTTTAAAACTGGAGAATTCAAATGAAAACTATTACAAAAATTATACTTTTAGTAAGCCTTATAATCATCCTAGCAACAGCTAGAAAAAATAATGCTATTGTTGCTAATCCAACACACCTTACTGATGCAGATATGTATATCTTAGCAAATCGTATAAATGAGGCCCAATGCATTGCTAATCAGCAAAATAGGACCATAGAAATATCACAATACAAGATGAGCAAGAAAGAGTAGACTACATTCTTACTAATGAAAACAATGAGGTTGGCCTAAAAAAAACTACCGTTAATATCGGAACAAAAACCTTAAAAGCACCAACGTTTACATTCTTTGGTCAATAAAATTTAAAAGCCCCAAATTTGGGGCTTCTTTTTTAACAAAAAAACTAAACTTTTTTCCGCCGCAAAGCACTATTGTGAAACGATAAAAATCAAAGCCGTTAGAGCCGCAAAAAATATACCTCCCGCCACACATCCTCCTAGACAACATCCAGTATGCGTACAACACGCTTTTTTTCTACGAGAACACCTTGCAGCTTTTTCTTCATTTTGCTCAAACTCTTCTTCCTGCTCTTGTTTCAATTCAATTATCTTTTTCACAAATTCATCATCACCAATCTGTTCATCCGTCTTGAATCGTAATGCCCAATAAACACTCCTTGCTATATCATTCTCTATATCGAAATCCCTCATCCTTTGCCAGATTATCATCTCTTTTTCTTTTTGCTTAATCGCATTATTATGCTCAATTTCAAGAGATGCTAGACGTTTTCTCTTTTTGGTGATTTCTCTTTGTACCATATCCATACTATATAAAGCTATTGATTGAAAAAATAAGACTGAAGCGATTAGACCTATGATATATTTTTTCACAACTAATCCTTTTCATATAAAAAATTGTATTTAATTCTTTAAAACATCATACATACACAAAAATATCTCTCTCTGTTTTTCATGAATTTTTTGCTCTTCTTTCTTTTCTTTAATTATTTCTTTTAAGCACTGATCCTTAAGATCTTCCTTTTTCTCTGCAAAACATAAAACAGAATCTACTATATCTTCTTGCACTTCCCAGTAAACCATTTTTTGCAAAATCAAAACTTCCTTCTCCTTACGCCGTAAGCACTCCTGAATGATTCTTTTTTGCTTCTTCACTTTTTTCAATTTCTTTTTCAACATTCCGCATAAAAAAGTTGACTGGATACAACATAATAAAACAACAAAAAACAACATGCCTTTTCTCATAAATAAAACCTTAATTTTCTTGCGTTACTAAAAACCATATTATACCAACAACAATAAACCCCAAAATACAGCTACCACAACATGCGTCTAATTCTCTTGTTTTCTCTTTAGGGCTTTCAACTGACTCAGAAAGCTTTCTCTCTTTTTGAATATTTTTCCCCCTTTTTTTGATTCTTTTGTGATTTTTTTTTCTCCCTACTATTTTTACGTCACGTGTTTTAGATATTTCTATTGCCTTTTCTAACGTAATCTCTTCCTGTTTGAGCCTATATAAATCATCAAAAATAACCCTTGCCGCTACATAATTTGCATCTAGTTTCAGAGCATACATTTGTTCTAGTACCCGGTTTATTTTTTGTTCCTCTTTAAATTCGCGTTTAAGCTCAATTGTGTTAAAGCACTCAAGATCTTTCTGCTTTTTTACCAATCTCTCCCGCGATTTACACATCTGCTTCATTAATTCCATGTCCATACCACACAAGCAAATCCCTTGGAAGCATACTCCTATAAGACATAAGATGAAATACTTTTTCATGCTATTCCTTTGCATTGTTTTTAATTTTTTAAAGTCATTTTGGTTACATCATAGACAAAAAAGTATTTTTTTCAAAAAAAAAGAGGGCAAAAGCCCTCTTTACAATATAACCCTTGTTTATTTTTGTTACATCTCTTGCTCAAATTGCTTAATCAATAAAGAAACATCAGCTAACCTTCCAGACTCCTCCCACACACTCAATGTTGCCTCCAAAGTCTTTTTGGCCACAGAAGAATCTTTAAATTCAAAACACTTTTCCAAATGGCCCGCCAAGCATGTAGAGATGGCTAACCGTTTTTTTTCTTTTTTTAAGACCTGCTCATATATAACATTTTTCTTACAACTAAACTCCTTCAATAATTCTTCTGCTTCCTCCACTTTCTTTTTTTGCGCTCGCACAACTTGTTCCATCCCAGATAAAAGGATCATTTGAAAAAACAGTGCTCCTACACAAGCAAATAATAATTTTTTCATGAAAAACTCCTTTTTGATTAGAAGGGTTTATTTATAGACCCGTCAAAAGTAAACCATAAAGAATATATGTTACAAGAAAAAACAATAATATTTACATGATTTTCATATAAATATTATTGGTATAAGCTGATCAGTCGGCTGCAGAGGTTGTATCAGAACTGGTTATAAAATCACTTGAGGCAGAAGATGTTACATCCTCATCTTCATCAGTACTTTCTTCTTCCTCTTTGTCGGTTATGTCTGATTGAGAACCTCCCGACTCTTCATCTCGTTGTCTTCTATTTGCTAACATACCACCAAATAGAAACCCTCCAGAAAAACCTCCGAAAAACCCGAACCAAGTAGGTAAAGCAGTGCACACCACCAATACAATTACGATTGGCAACAAAAGCACTCCAACCATAATCTCTCGTACACCATCTAACACCTCTGGTCTAGACGTAATGTATTTTATTAATTCAAAATAGTTATTTTCAATTAAAAAATGTATCCAAAGTACGGTTAAGGGAACCGTCCCTACACTTCCAATTGCAGCTCCCATAGCCCCTCCAAAGTTTTGACAAGATTCCACTCTTGCTTCTTCTATTTCCTTTTGACGCTTTTTTTTCTTTCTTTTCTTTTTTCTTGTCGCTTTTTGTCAATTATTTTTCGTAAAAAATCATCAGTGATATTTTCTGGCCTTTCTTTTTTTGCAATAACAAAAACTTCAGGGACTATATCATCTCTTACATTTAATGAAATAAGCTTTTCTAAAATAAGCCTCTTTTTTTGCTCCCTTGCAATCTTTTGTTTTTCCTTTTGTAGATGCTTTTCCTTCCTTTTTACTTTCTTCAGCTTTTGCTGCAACATGCCACAAACAAACGTTATTTGAGTCAACAACATTAAAGCAACAACACAAACGTATTTTTTCATTTTTTCTTCCAGTTATTTAGTTTAAAAATGTTATACCAAATAAACCCAAAATGAATATACGTTTTTTAAAAAAAAGTAAAAATAGTCTTTATTTCAATAGACTTTCAATCAGTCTGTTGTAGAAGCTATATCAGAACTTGTTGTAAGGTCACTTACGTCAGAGGATGTTATATCATCACTTTCATCATCAGTACTTTCTTCTTCCTCTTCATCGGTTATATCAGATTGAGAACCTCCAGCCTCTTCATCTTGACTTCTATTTGCTAATGTGTTACCAGCTAGGTCCCCTAGAGCGCCTCCTATCGCACCCATGCCTAAAGAGGGTAAAAAAGAAACTATTGCCCCTATAGCCGTTAACGACC
>Ga0180433_10001618_pt1 | contig 37281 bp, 30 predicted proteins | sample SS_ome_8_FD_132980 | JGI IMG/M metagenome (GOLD analysis project Ga0180433, IMG submission 132980) | Hypersaline lake sediment archaeal communities from the Salton Sea, California, USA - SS_1_D_1 metaG | ecosystem: Environmental > Aquatic > Non-marine Saline and Alkaline > Hypersaline >... | reverse complement strand
TCTTTTGAGGATAAATGGACAATAAAATGCCTCTCTAAATGGGGGAGGCAAGCCTTATATTATACAAATAAATGAAAATAAACAAGTTAAATAAAAATAAATCTAAAACTTTTGACACTACATTTTGATTTAAAAGGAGGATCCTATGATGATTAAAAAATATTTTATCAACCAGAAAGAAAAAAGACTGCGTGCAGGCTGGCGGTTACTGTTGTTTTTAATTGCTGTTCCTGTTACCATGAGAGTCTTGGATATGATTATCAGACCTTTATTTGGCAATTCATTACAGATCAATGCTGTTAAATGGTCATTCAGAGGAATACTTGTTGTTCTGGGGGTAACTTTGTTAGTCTGGATCTGGAGAAAATGTATTGATAAAAAATCTCTGGTTTCTTTAGGATTAAAAGTCAATTCCATGGCTTGGTGGGATATGGTCATAGGTTTTTTACTGAGTGTGCTAATGGCAGGACTGTTTTTTTTAACTATGATGATTTTTGGATATATTGAAATTAATGAAATCAGCTGGCATGGCGATTACATAGTATCCGGACTTGAAATAGTCCTATTATTTTTTGGGATAGGTCTTGCCACCGGGTATTCGGAAGAGTTAGGTTTTCGGGGTTATATTCTGCAGAACCTGGAGGAAGGCATTGGGCTTAGATGGGCTATACTGGTTTCCTGTATTTTGTATGGTGCAATGCATATGGCAAATCCTAACAGTACAATTCTCTCAGGATTATTAATTATGGGATTTGGTTTTCTAAGAATTTTCGGATGGCTGCGAACCGGACAGCTCTGGCTCTCCATAGGCATGCATGCCGGCTGGAATTTTTCCCAGGGCCCTATTTTCGGATTTTCCATTAGCGGCCTTGAATCCAATCATCTTATTAAACATACATTGCAGGGGCCCAGGTGGCTGACCGGGGGAGAGTTCGGCCCGGAAGCAAGTTTGTTCATTATTCCGATTTTGATTTTAGCTTTGTTTTTAATGTATTTGTGGTCAAGGAAGAGGGAGGATATTCCCTGGGGGAGGGTTTGATTGGTTCGCTGTGGTTCGGCTTCTGCGGGACTGATTATACTGCTGCCGAAGGTGTTCTTCATCTTCGGCTTTTTATCTGTGAGGTGAAGAACACCTCACAGAGGAGGAGAATAATTTTAGACTAACAATAAAAAATGTCACCCTTCGAGTATGCCTAGGGTGACATTTTTATAATGTGGGAAGTAACTTCAGTTATTATTTTTATCTGAAAATTATTGTAATGCAAACTCAACCGGAATTAATATCCAGACACCGAGTGATTTATCATACCTTGTTGCAGGTTCCCATTTGACCTTTTTAATTGCCTCTATGGCAGCTTCCTCACATCCGCTGTCATTACTGTTGTCGATACCTTCTTTTACTTGGGTTTTAGTAACTTTTCCGGTTTTATCCACAAAAGACCAGATCAGCACTTTTCCTTCAATTCCTGCTTTTTGAGCAATTTCCGGATAGTGTAAATTTTCCATGATAGCATTATACCCGCCTATGGGCTTGGGCGGTTCATCATAAGGAATGAATTTAGGATTATCTTCATTACCTGATTCGGTTTTTTGATCATCAGATTCAAATTCTGATGGAGGAAGAAGCGGCGGAGGGATTTGTTTATCAGGCTTATTGTCGTTGAGTTTAAACTCGATCGGAACCATAACCCAGACACCTAATGGTTCATCTTTTGCTGTTGCCGGCTCCCATTCTGTATTGCTGATAGCTGCGAGGGCAGCTTTTTCACAGCTACTGTCACCACTGCCGATACCTTTTTTTATCTTGGCTTTGGTAATTTTTCCGGTTTTATCTACAAAGGCCCAGATTAACACTTTTCCTTCAATTCCTGCTTTTTGGGCAATTTCCGGATAGTGGAGTTGTTTCTGAATTGCCACATATCCGTCTACAGGTTTGGGCGGTTCGTCATGTGGGATAAATTGTATGGTTGCATTTTCATCTAAAATGTCCACATTTTCAAGTGCTTCTATATTCTGATCCGGGGAAAAAGGCTGAGATTTATCTATATCCTCCTGAGTGCAGTTCCAGGATAATGTCACCGCCAGAATGATAAGAACAGAAGTAATGAGTCCTGTGCCTAATTTTTGTTTCTTAGTCATGATTTTCTCCTTTATTTGATATTTAATTCGTTTTAAAAGTTCATTTCTTCGTTTTAAGATTGCAGTGGCAGGATACATGTCTGCATTTTTAGACAGACCTTCAGCGATTTCAATCAGTATTTTGGAATAAGCAATCCTGGAATCGTATTCTTTCCCAGCACTCAGATCATCACAGGCCATTTCCCTATATTCATCTATTCTCTTGTTCAAAAACCAGACCAGTGGATGAAATAAATACAAAGCCTGAACCAGGGTCTGAATAATCTGGATAAGATGATCTTTTCTTTTAATATGAGCTGTTTCATGTTTGATGATGTATTGCATACTGTCTTTGTCTGAGTTATACAGGGTAGCGGGAAGATAAATTCTTTTTTTCCATAATCCCAAGCTGAACGGTATAGGATGCCTGCTGAAATAAATGGGAATGTTGTCCTCAGTATCACACACATATTCAGCATTTTTTAAAGACAGATGGAGTCTGCAGGTGGCGATCAAGGAAAATATCAGATATGCTGCTGCTCCGACAATCCAGATTAAAAACAGGATAGAGAAAGCCTGTAAGGTAGGCCCACCCTGTTGACCCAAAGTTTGAGGAGACACTGAAAGCGGGGCAATCCTGGTAAAAGTTGCGATCTGTGGAGAAACCGAAGAAGGACTGAATACAGTAATCGGAAATACAGGTAAAAAAAGCAATTTAATCAGACCGATCATCATAATCAGGTATTTGATCCTGGCTGTACTTTTTCTGATAGTATGAAGTGCTAAAAACAGCAGTCCCAGAAACAGGGTGTTCTGGATCACCGCTGTTAAAAAGACAGCTGACCACTGGGAAGCTGTGGTGTTTATTATATCAATCATTTTTGTTCTCCTTTAATTCTTTTTCTTTCTTGGAAAGGAGTGCTTTCATGTCTTTAATATCATCCAGATCCAGATCCTGTTTACGGATCAGATAGGTTGCCAGGGCAGGGGCAGAATTATTAAACGCTTTAGAGATGAGTTTTGATATTTCAGATTTAATAGAATCATCTTTAGATTTCAGGGGAGAATAAAAGTTTACCAGGCCTATTTTTTTTTTATTCAGGTAACCTTTATTGACCAGATTGTTCATAATTGTCTGAACAGTAGTATACGCTTTTTCTTTATCTGGATAGAGGTATTCCCACACATCCCTTACTGAGGGAGTATCTCCCAATTCCCATACTGCATTCAATATGTTCCATTCAACTGAGCTGATTTTAGGTTCAGAATTTTTCATGTATCCTCCTAAGAAAATAATTTAATTACTATAACTATAGTAAATATACTAATAAAATAGTTGTTTGTCAAGTATTTTTTTAAAAAAATATTAATAAGGCTCATTAAAATAAATTTTAATGCGGTGTTTTTATATCACGTCCCTGACGGGACTAATATTTTTTTTAAACCCCTCTGAGTCTCTCCTTATCAGGGGAGTTTTTTTGTGATATTATTTTTGAAAATCAATATTGTCTCGCAAGGGCGATCTCTGCGAGAAATTGATAGTATCGAAATTATGTACCAGGTGCTTGTCAAGTGCCTGGTACATGGGATCATAAAAATTTTTGAATTAAAAAAATTTGAAACCAACCTTCATATCTGTCGTAAAATTATTTAAAAAATATAACGATTTTCGTTGTATTTTATATATTTTTTCAATATTATTAAGGAGACCATTATGCAAAGAAGAAAACATCATACCAAAGGTGCCCGAATAGTAGAGTTCTTACTCTTGATTGCCCTGCCGATTGTCTGTCACTTTCTGATTCCGGTTACAATACTTTTATCCGGTCCGATACGGCTCACAGGTATTATTTTAATGATCATAGGAGCCTGGGTTTCCACTAAAGCTGCTAAAATGTTCAGGAAAGCAGGGTCAGACTTTAAGTTGCAGGGGCAGACTCCGTCATTACAGACGACAGGCATTTTCCGGTTCAGCCGTAATCCAATGTATCTTGGTATGGTGATCTGGCTTATTGGATTAGCAGTGCTGCTTGGTTCATTTACCCCATTTTTATTTCCTGTTCTGATATTCATTGTTTTACATTTTGGTTTTATCCCTGTGGAAGAGAAGCGTCTGGAAAAAATTTTTGGAACACAATATCAAAACTACAGAAAAAAAGCAAGAAGATGGTTGTAATTTGAGAGGAATCTGGCTTTACAAAGAACATATTTTTAAAAATTTATTGAGATAAAAAATGTGTAAAGATGTGGATAGTTTTTCTAAATTTTATGTAAGAAAATTTAGGTTTGGGATTATCTATTTTTTGATTATTTTTTTATTTCATTTTACACCTACAATATTTTCTCAGGGTACTCTAAAGACAATGGAAAGTACATTAGATGATTATGGTATCCAGTTCGATGTTATATATACTGCTGATCTGAATCGATGTCTAAATATACATTCATCCACGAACCTAACATATCTTGATGTTATTGATTTTATGTTCAGTTTCGACTTTAATCCTCTTTTTTCCTGGGGAGGAGCCCGGTTCTCTGTTGATGTAATGGGAATTCACGGTACAAATCCAAGCAGATATATTGGAGACATCCAGGGAGTAAGTAACATTGGAGCTTATCAGACCTGGAAATTTTCCGAGCTCTGGTTTCAACAGAATTTATGGGATGATTCGTTTTCGATACTTGCTGGAATTTATGATATCAATTCTGAGTTTGATGTTATTGAAACTGCTGGTCATTTTTTGAACTCTTCATTCGGAATGGGACCTGAATTTTCTCTCAGCGGTATAAACGGTGCACCTACATTTCCCAATCCTGATCCGGGCTTACGAGTTAAGATAAAAGCTACTGATAATATTATCATGCAAATGGCAGTATTTGATCCTGTTCCGGGAGACCCGGCTTCTCCCCATCATACATGCTACCAATACACAATAAATGAGGGGATGTTTTTAGCTGGGGAAATAATGTTAATAAAAGGAGACACAGAATCACAAGAAAGAATTCCATATTCGAAGAGATTCAGAAGAGGCCGCCATGGTGTAGGATTTCGCAGGGCTAAACATGGTTTTGATATTCAGCAAAGAAATTGGAATAAAAGAAGACGACGTATGTTAAAAGATATTGCTCAAAGCGATTATACAAAATGGGCAATAGGGATATGGCATTATGTTAAGGCACTGGATGAGTCTTTTATGGATAAAGAGAGAACTCTGGGAAAAAAAGAAGGGTGGGGAATATATGGTCTGGCAGAAAAAATGCTGATTTCAGATGATAATAATCCTCATAAATCTCTGAGCGGGTTTGTCAGATTGGGAATTGCGGATAAAGAAGTCAGCTGTATCGATGGATTTATTGGCTGCGGTTTGGTTTGGTCAAAAATGTCACTTAACCAAATTGATGATCAAATGGGATTAGCCGTTGCAGCTGCACATAAAAGTGTTCGGTATCAACCACAAAATACCGATGTCATTAAGTATAAAGAATGGGAAATTGTGATAGAATTAAGCTACCGTATACAGATAAATTCTTTCCTAAATCTGCAACCTGATGTTCAGTATATTATTAATCCCGGATTTAATTCTGAAAAAGACAATTCTGTCGTAGGGAATATCAGAGTGGAAGTGTCATTGTAAATGATAATGTGATTTAATATATATACGGTGTCTTATGAATAGAAAAAAATTACAAGAACAGATTGTAAAAACAGATGAGGCTTTTCACCGGATCTGGTACAGAATACTCAGACAACGTGCTGCACAATTTAATGAAGGGGTAAAAATTTCCCAGATTGAAATGCATATTATGGGAATGGTTTATGAAAAACCTGATTTAATTTTAAAGGATATCCGTTCAGTGCTTGATCTGCCCCAGACAACCCTGAGTAGTATGATAGGCAAACTGGAAAACATGAATTTGATCGAAAGAGTAGCTAATCCGTCTGACCTTCGTTCTTTTTCCATTCGTGTCACTGACAGGGGCAAACAACTTATTGAAAAGCATAAACGTGAAGATCAGGAATATGTCCGGAACATATTATTAGGGTTGGATGAGGAGGAAAGGGAGCAGTTTTCTCAGTTGTTTTATAAGGCAGCGGTGAAGATGGGAGAAGAGGAGATTTAGGTATTTATCTTATCTCGCAGGGGTCGGAGCTCCTGCGGAGTAAATCTTTTACTTAGTTCAGGTCAGGCTCTTGGGGAGGTTTTTAGATTACGTCCCTGACGGGACTAATATTTTTGTGGTTGGATTGGCTATAAACATACTGTTCCTAAAGGGATAGAAATGGGAGTATTGTGTTTTTCCATTAGCTCATTCAACTTCAATCCCAAGAATCGCCGCATCGTCTTGTATTTTTGAATCTTTTGCCCATTTTTTAGCTGCTACCATAACTGATTCAAGGCCCTTTTGAAGAGGTATATTTCTCTTTCTCGCAAGATTTTTCATAAGTCGTTCTGTACCAAATTCTTCTTCTTTGTCATTAAACGTCTCGATGATACCATCAGTATAGATATAAAGCCGGTCTCCCTTATCCATGTTTAAAACCTGCTCATTATACTCAGGATTTGGTACAAACCCAACAGGAAATCCGGCCGAAGGTGTTAACCGAGGGTTTTCTTTGTAAGGGATGTACACTGGTGCTGGATGTCCGGTTGACACATAACGAAATTGACGATTTGATACATTGAATATTCCATACAGAATGGTAAAAAATTGAAGCGTTTCGGTATCCATAGGTAAAAGAACATTCAATTTTTCTACAACATCAACAGGTGATGCAATGGCATGATCTGTTATTCTTGAGTTTACGGGGATGAAAAGGCACGAATGAGTCCGATTGGGTGAAAGCCATCGGTTCAGCGTTATTGAGAGTAAAGCAGCGGTGACGCCATGTCCACTGACATCCACGATGTAGATACCAATGTGTTCTTCATCCAGCTTTACTATATTCAACGTATCGCCAGCTAACTCTTCACAAGGTTCCATATCCCAGGCAATATTAAGATTCTCTATGTGGGGCTGGTGAATGGGAAGGAGACTTCTTTGAAGGTTGGCTGCTGCTTCCAAGTCTCGTTTCATCTGGATATTAGCATGTCCCAGTGCCTCTTTTGATTTACGTAACGCTTCTTCGGTTTCTCTTCTCCGGGTTACGTCTCTGTGTATACCAATATAATGCGTAGTTTGAAGGTTTTCATCCCGGACTGGTGTGATGGAAAACCGATTCCAAAACAGAGTACCGTCTTTTTTACGATTCCTTATCTCCACTGTACATCCACTTTCTTGGCTAATAGCTTTTCTCATTTTAGTAACAGTTTCACGGTTGCTTTCAGAACATTGAAGAAAACGGGCGTTTCGTCCTAAGATTTCATCAGCCGGATAACCGGTCAGCAGTTCAAATGCCGGATTGACATAAATGACAGGATTGTCTGGAAGATGAATATCAGTAATGGTAATACCCTCATCTGTGGCTGCTAAAGCTCGGTTTTTTAAAACTAATTCATCGATTGAAGAATGATTTTTTTTCTTCTTGTAATCATACATATTTTTTGTTCTCGATTTATCCAACTTTTTTCTGCAGGAACCTGAGCCCCTGCAGAGCATTGGACTCCTTTAATTTTATTGTAAAATACAATATTTTATATAGTATTTCCTTGATCTAAATCAATTTTTTCATAATATTTTTTTATGCTTTCTTTGATTTTATTTATGTCACATTCAGTCCATCTGACGTTTTTTTTGGGGTTCAGGTCTGTCCTGAGTAATACCGAAAGGGTAACAGCCACTAGATGATCAAATAGTATCATTCAATCCCTGTCAATCCTTTTATATATTGTAACCGTTCATAAAGCTCCGGTTGGTCACTCTGCATTTGATTCAACTTTCCTCTAAAATTATGGATGGAATCAAAATACTTTGTTTTCATCCAATCTTTTATTTCCTCTAGAATTTTATCAATCTGCTCCAATCCGTTTTTATACAGTGTAGAACAAATTTGCACAACTGCTGCGCCCGCCAGTATTTGTTTAATAACACCCGATGCGTCATGAATGCCAGTTGCAGCCGCCAAATCACACTTTATACGTCCTGAGAGCAACGCTACCCAACGGAGAGATGTGTGTATTTCTTCGGGTGTGCTTAGACTGTGTCCAGGAGAGAGTTCCAATGTATCAATATTTATATTGAATTGGTAAAAACGATTAAAAAGAACAAGCGCTGATGCACCGTGTGCATAAAGCTGCTCAGCCATTTGTGCTGTTGAGGTAAAGTAAGGCCCTATCTTTACAGCAATGGGTTTTTTAATGCGTTTTTTAATTGCATCAATACTATCCAAATATTGTTGTTCAATGTCTTTTCCACTATATTGAGGATTACTGGGCATAAATGAAATATTAATTTCAATGGCATCTGCTCCCGCAGCTTCTATTTGCTTTGCATAATCTGACCACCATACTGGTGATATGCAGTTCAGACTTGCTATGACAGGAATTGTCACTGTTTTTTTCGTTTCTTCTATGAACTTCAGATAGTTATTTGGTCCCAATCGCATCCCCATTTGTTTTACATAATCAAATGCTTCTGCATGCCAGCTAGGGCCAATGTGTTGTTCGAGCTTTTTTGTCTCAATCTGTATCTGTTCTTCAAAAAGAGACTTCAGCACAACAGCCCCAGCACCTGCATCCTCGCAGCGGCGAACACCTTCCACGCTGTCTGTGAGTCCACTACTGGCAACGATAAGGGGATTTCTTAATTTCATCCCCATATATTCTGTTGAAAGGTTGATCATAAGTCACCTCCTCGATTTATAGTTAAGGCTTACTCCTAAACTTTGGGAAAAATGTTCTGTATACTAAAAATAAGATACAATATTTTTTACACTATTTCATTGATCAAAATCAATTTTTTCAAATATAATTTATTGTTTAGCAGAGGCAGAGCCACTGTGTAACAATTCCGATCGTAATGTGCACATCCTAAAGGACGGGTCACACGTATTTGATTTTTTAACTTGCTTTATTTAATGCAATCAGTTATTATAAACTAAGAAGAATTAAATATAATAAATTATAATGAAAAATAACATTTATACAATTTTGCTTTTAATACTGATATTCAGCTGTAGTCATTCTGTATATTCTCAGGATACTATCCCTTGCTGGCAGGTGGGTGAGGAGCTGACCTATAAGGTAAAATGGGCCTTTATTCGATTAGGTACTATAAAATTGCAAATATGCGATACTGTCAGGATCAACAATCAGAAAGCATTTCATATACAATGTTATATTGATTCCAATCCCACTCTTTTTTTTGTCAATTATCATACAGTGGCTGAAACTTTTTTCAGTAAAGATCTTCAGGTCCAGTATTTTACCTATATTGAAGAAGATGAAGGGATTACCTACAAAGCAGAATACAGACTTAATCATGCCAGAGGGTTGGTGTCTATTGAATTGACAGATACTAGCGATACTTCACATAAAATTACAAAAGAGATTCCCTTTACAGGCAATCTTCAGGACGGGGCCTCACTCATATATTATGCCCGGGCCCATGCAGATAAATCAGAACAGCACAGAGTAACCTATTTAGCGGATGACGGTCAGGATGTGGTTTTAATACATTTTAAGGGAAAAGACGGTTTGTTAAAGACAGAACCTTTTGAACAAAAAATACCTGCCAATTATCTGGAGGGTCATGTATACAACAGAGGAATGGCTGGCCTTTCCGGTAATTTCAAAGGATGGTTTTCTGCAGACAGCAAAAGACTGCCTTTAATGGCAAAAATGAAAGTTTTTATCGGATCAGTATCTCTTAAACTGGAAGAATATAAAATAAATAAAAAATGACATCCTATCTATAATCTTCCACTTAGTATTGCAGATTTTTTATTTTATTCTGAATAATTTAACCACAGAAAAACCAGCAAAGTAATATTAATACTTGACATTTAGAGGAAAAATTAATATAATAATAGTTACTTGAAATATAAGGTTAATATAATTTTAATAAAAGTTAATTGTAAACAATGTAAAAAGTATTAATTTTTGATTGTGGAGGGTAACAATGGCAGTAAAAATTGGCATTAATGGATTTGGCAGGATTGGCCGCCTGGTTTTCAGGATTGCTCATAAAAGAGATGATGTTGAAGTATTAGCAGTAAACGATCTTACGGATGCAAAAACACTTGCGTATTTACTTAAATATGATTCTGTACATGGCAGATTTGATGGGTCAGTACAAGCTGAAGGCGATGCCTTAATTGTTGACGGTAAAAAGATCAACGTATTATCAGAAAAAGATCCGGGAAAACTTCCCTGGAAGGATATGGGCGTAGAAGTAGCAGTGGAGTCTACTGGAGTGTTCAGGAAAAGAGATCAGATAGCAGCTCATCTGGATGCGGGAGCCAGGAAAGTATTGCTTTCTGTCCCATCCAAAGATAAAATAGACGCAACTATAGTACTGGGAGTAAATGATGATGATCTGAAGCCAGAACATCAGATTGTATCCAATGCATCCTGTACCACCAACTGTCTGGCACCGGTCGCTAAAGTGCTGCATGAGTCTTTTGGTATAAAGAAAGGATTGATGACGACCATACATGCATATACAAATGATCAGACCGTTCTGGATACACCTCATAAAAAACTCAGGAGAGCCCGGGCATCAGCAGTTTCCATGATACCTACCACTACAGGAGCAGCAGTGGCAACCGGAAAAGTATATCCGGAACTGGATGGTAAATTGAACGGAATGGCTGTTCGGGTTCCGGTCAGTGATGGTTCTATGGTTGATCTGGTTGCTGAATTAGAAAAAGATGTTACCCTGGATCAGGTACGGGAGGCATTCAAGAAATATGCGGACGGAGCCATGAAAGGTATTCTTGAATACTGTACAGATCCTATAGTATCAGTTGATATAGTCGGGAATCCCCATTCCAGCATTTTTGACAGTGAAGCCACAATGTTACTCGAGCCAAATCTGGTAAAAGTTATTTCCTGGTATGATAATGAGTGGGGCTATTCCTGCAGAATGGTGGACCTAATTGTAAAAATGGCAGATATGTGATAATGAAAAAATTACTGATAAAAGATATAGATATTTCCTCTAAGAAAGTATTAATGAGGGTGGATTTCAATGTTCCTCTGGATGAGAATCAGAATGTCACTGATGATAAAAGGATTCAAGCTGCATTGCCTACAATTAACTATATGGTTGAGAAAGGAGCACGGCTGGTGTTAATGTCCCATCTGGGCAGGCCTAAAGGAAAAGCGAGTCCTGAGATGAGTCTGAAACCAGCAGCAAAAACTCTGAAACAATTATTAGGCAAACCAGTTAATTTTGTGGAAGACTGTATTGGTCCGGATGTTGAAAGAGCTGTTAATAAACTGAAAGATGGTGATGTTCTGGTATTGGAAAACTTAAGATTCCATAAAGAAGAAAAAGAAAATGACCCTGAATTTGCCAAGAAATTAGCTCAATGGGGTGATATTTATGTAAACGATGCATTTGGATCAGCTCACAGAGCACATGCTTCCACAGAAGGAGTGACTAAATATTTTGATACATGTGCTGCCGGATTTTTAATGGAAAAAGAGATCGATTATCTAAGTAATACTATTTCCAGCCCGGAAAAACCTTTTACAGCTATACTGGGCGGTGCTAAGATTTCAGATAAAATACCAGTGATTAAAAATATTATTAATAAAGTTGATAATATTATTATTGGCGGCGGAATGATGTTTACATTTATAAAAGCAGAAGGAATGGAAATAGGGGATTCTTTGTTAGATGAATCCAGTCTTGAATTTGTTGGAGAAATTTTGAGGAACAATAAAGAAAAGTTTGTTCTGCCGGAAGACTGTGTTGTTTCTGATTCATTTGATCTTAAGAACCGTACTCTCGGCACTGTGAAAGTTGTTTCTATTGATAATATTCCTTCCGGATGGACTGGTCTGGATATAGGGCCCAGGACGATTGAGAAATTTACCGGAATATGTAAAAAATCTAAAACAGTGGTATGGAATGGTCCGATGGGTGTATTTGAGATAGAAGAAACTGCTAAAGGGACGTTAGAAATTGCAAAAGTATTAGCAGAAGCGACCAAAAAAGGAACAGTGACCATAATCGGCGGGGGTGATTCCGCTTCTGCAGTCAAAAAAGCCGGAGTTGCATCTGAAATGTCTCATGTTTCAACCGGAGGAGGAGCTTCTCTGGAATTATTGCAGGGGAAGGATCTGCCCGGCGTAGTAGCATTGACTGACAACATGTAACCTGAGAGGAATATGAAATGAGAACTTATTTTATCGCCGGTAACTGGAAAATGAATAAGACTTTTGGTGAAGTAAATATATTACTTTCCCAACTTAAGAAATTGTTAGCAGATATAAGTGCAATCGATATAGCAGTATGCCCACCGTATCCATATTTATCTTTATCTGTGGATATTCTTAAAGATACTGACATAGATGTTGGAGCTCAGAATATGGCCTGGGAAAAAAGCGGTGCATATACAGGAGAAGTTTCGCCAGATATGTTGAAAGATGTAGGGTGTACATATGTTATAGTAGGTCATTCCGAAAGAAGAAAGTATTTTAATGAAACAGATGATCTTATTAATAAAAAAATAAAATTAGCGATTTCCTCCGATCTGTATCCAATTGTATGTTTAGGCGAATCTTTGCAGCAGAGAGAAAATGATGAAACTGAACAGGTTGTAAAGACACAATTGTCAGGCTGTTTAAAAGGATTACTGAACAAAGAAATTGAAAAAGTTACTATTGCTTATGAGCCAATTTGGGCAATTGGTACAGGGAAAACAGCCACACCTGATCAGGCTCAGCAGGTACATCACATGATCAGAAAATGGATTGAGAATGAATACAATAGGGATATTGCTGAATCAATACGTATTCAATACGGAGGAAGTGTTAAACCAAACAATGCTGAACAACTGCTTTCTAAACCAGATATTGACGGGGCATTAATAGGTGGAGCAAGTTTAGAAGCAGAAAGTTTTGCTGCAATTATTAAATCAACTTAGTTAAGAACGAGGTATCATTAATGATAACAATATTAACAATATTACATGTTTTAATTTGTATATTTTTAGTTATAAGTGTTTTATTACAGTCAAGTAAAGGAGGAGGATTAGCCGGAATGTTCGGAGGGGGAGGTATAGGATCTTTTGGAGGAAGAGGGACAGCAACATTTTTGGCAAAAATAACAATGTGGCTGGGAATAGGTTTTGCTGCTACTGCAATTTTAATCGGTCTTCTCAGGAAAGGAACAAAATATGAAGAGAGAAGTATGGTGCAGCAGGTAATGGAAGGAGAACAGGAAAGGGCTTCAACTCCAGCTGCAATATTACCAGAAGCTCCAGGCAGCGGTGAAAGTCAGGATACAGAAGAGAAGAAACCTGAGGGAGAAGAAGAATAGATTTTTGCCGAAGTGGTGGAATTGGTAGACACGCTGTCTTGAGGGGGCAGTACTCGAAAGGGTGTGGGGGTTCGAATCCCCCCTTCGGCACGGTTGCATGCAGGTCATAATTAATAAATTGGAGGGAATTAGCATGAAATATTTGGGAAAAAACAATCTGATTACAGCTCTTTTAGGTATAATATTTATAGCAGGTATTCTATTTGCTCAAACAGTTGATGAATTACAAGCAGAGTTAGAACAGTTGTTACAGCAGCGAAAAGAATATTCTCAGCAAATGCAGGATGCTACGGATGCTGGAGATTTGGATGCTTATAATGCAGCAAAGGAAAAATATGACAATATTTCTCAGAAAATCGATGAAGTAAAAAATAAAATATTAGCTCTGGGCAATAAAGAACAAAAATCAAAAAAAGCCATCAATGACGGGAACAGATATCTGAGGTTAGGGCAGTACAGTCAGGCCCTGGAAGAATTTAATCAGTCTCTGACATTGAATCCGGAAAATCCCAAAGCTTATGTTGGTAAGGGGATAGCACTGAAAAGACTAAGAAAATACGAAGAAGCAGAAACAGCTTTTAATAAAGCCATCGAAATTGATCCGGCAAGTTCTTCTGCTTACTATAATCTGGCAAAATTGCATTCAGATCTTGATCAGAATGACAAAGCATTAAAGAATTTCCAGAAAGTGGTAGAATATGATTCAACCAATGTCAGAGCTCATTATCAGATCGGATATATACATGAAAAAAATAAAAATTATAATAAAGCAATTGAGGCGTTTCAAACCGCTATTCGGGTGAATCCAAACTATTTTTATCCTTATATGGCCTTGGGTAAAGTATATATTGAAATAGGCAGTAATAATAAGGCTGTTGAAAACTTAGAAAAAGCGGTTATGATCAAGCCGAATTATGCAGCTGCTCATTATTATTTAGCTTCAGCATATAATAATGTAGGCAGACATCAGGAAGCATTAAGTGCAGCGAATGATTGTTTAAAATATAATAAATCATTTGCCAATGCCTATATTGAAATTGGCAAAGCGTATGAGAATATGGGTGATATACAAAAAGCAATCGAAAATTATCAGCAAGCGGGTAATATGGATGTTCGTTGGAAAAAATGGGCAGACTGGAAAATTGATCAGTTAAGAAACCGATAATATTGGTAAATGTGGATTAATATATAACCCATCGTTTCCTTTTGCGATGGGTTTTATATATGATCATTTATATATTTTTTTGAGGTAAGAATATATGAGTTTTTCGATAATTTCTGCTTTGATTATATTAGGCGGATTAAGTCTGCTCTTCGGATTGGGACTGGGGTTGGCTTCTAAGATTTTTCATGTTGAAAAAGATCCGCGTATTAAAAAAATTGAAGAAGTTCTGCCAGGTGCGAATTGCGGAGCCTGTGGAGCTCCCGGATGCTCGGGTTTTGCTGAAGGTGTTGTGCAAGGTAAATATGACGTACATGGATGTGTCCCCGGAGGAGAAGAAGTTGCGGAAGCTATTGCAAAAATTATGGGGATAGAAGCGGAATCTGTTGAACCAAAGATTGCAGTTATACAATGTCAGGGTGGATGTGATAATTCAGAAAAAAGAGCTCATTATCAGGGAATTGAAGATTGTACAGCAGCAACATTAATTGATAATGGAGATAAAGGTTGTGAGTATGGATGTCTGGGGTACGGTACTTGTGTTGCTGCCTGTCCTTTTGATGCCTTATCTATGGGTGAGGACGGGCTTCCTGTGGTTGATGAAGAGAAGTGTACCGGGTGCGGGGAATGTGTAAAAGCCTGCCCTCGTAATATAATTAGCTTGATTCCTGTAAGTCAGAAAGTATACCTTGGTTGTGTGTCCAAGGATTTTGGCAAAGCTGTAAAATCAGTATGCAAGGTCGGATGCATCGGTTGTGGATTATGCGCCAGACCTAAGATTGTGGAAAATGAAATAATTACCATGGATGGGAAATTACCCGTTATTCATGCTGAGAAAAGTAAAGATCTGCTTAAGGATTTAGAAAAGGCAATAGATAAATGTCCTAATAATTGTTTTGTGGTTAGAGGAAAAGAGCAGAAAAAGAAAGAGAAAGAACCTGAAGTTGAGGAAGAATCTGTAACGTAAGAAAGAGCTGTCCACACTCTTACTATTCAAAACTAATTATCCTATTAATCCTGTCAAACATTAAAACGATAATTTATTACTGAATTTTCGTAAAGATATTTTCAAAAGAACAAACCCGGAAAAATTCAGGAAAGCAAGAATTGCAAGTGTTTTGTTTATGCCCAGTATTGGAATAAAAAATGCACTGGTTAACAGGGCTCCGCCTGCTGATCCTAAAAGATCTATACAATACAGGAATCCGGCAGTTTTGGAAACCGATTTCTTGAATTTAAAGAACATGTGATTTCCCAGTGCAAACTGGAATCCCCCCAGAAATCCGCATATCATTAAAATAAAAGTAAATGGAAAAGCCAGCACAGCTGTATTTGTAGAAAATACTTTTACATTGTGAAAAATGTAGAGAATGATTCCTATAAAAACCGGAAGAATAAACATAAAAAATTGGATATTCTGAAAAAGCAGATGAATATTTTTATCCTTAATACGGGATAATAAAGAAGACCATCCGCCCAGAGCAAGACCAATCATATATCCGGCTATCAGGACAGCCAGCATTTGATATACATATCCGTGAAGAATCTGAAAGGCAAGAATCAGAATAAATTCAATTGATATCTCAGTAAATCCTACACCTATAATTGAAAATCCTACACTCCACATTGATAAACTGGGGGGTGCGTTTTTGTTCAATAAATAGATCAGGACAGTTATAATAATTAAAAATAAGATGACCTGCCATATTTTAATATGTGAAAAAAAATGGAATATTCTTTTAAATCCACCCATATAAGCTGTGGACCAGAGAATTGTATGATAATAGTAACCGAGAGGATGCAAATCACGGTTTACTGCTGCTTTACTGACTGGTTTAATCGTACTGTTGAGATAATTTCTGCGTTCTTCAGAAAGCTGATAAGGAAGATAGTATTCCCGGATGTATTCTGTATGTATGTTTCTTTTTTTAAGCCGCTTAACCAATATATCCGGATCAGCAGTAAGAAATTTTTTATTTTGAGAGGCAAATATACGTATGGTCTCACCAGGCAGTAAAACCGTTTCTGAAAATATTTTTTTCAGAGTTGCATGGATCATGTTCAGATAATCAGAAAGTTCAGGAGATATTACATTTGCTGTTCCTTCTACTGTGAGTGACAGTATACCATTTTTTTCTAAAATATTTTTTACTTCCCGAAAAAATTCAACTGTATAAAATCGGTTTAACTGAGCTGTATAGGGATGAGGCAAATTAAGTATCACCAGATCAAATTTTTCCTCGGTTTGCTTGATAAATAACCTGGCATCAATATTTTTAACTGTTACCCGCGGATCTGCTATGATTTCAGAAGCTGTTGTATCTCCGAATTTAAGGGCATATTCTATTATAGCAGGATCAAGTTCCACATAATATAATGATTTAAGAGAAGGGTGTTTCAACGCTTCTGCTAGTGAAGCCTGTACATTGCCACTTACTAACAGAACATTCTCCGGATTTTTATGCTGAAGCAGAGAATAATGAACTGATTTTTCAGCAGTCAGTGGATCCGGCAAGGTGAAAAGATGCAGACCATTATGAAAAACAGATATTTGTTCTTTTTGTCGGGTAACAGCTACATTTCCATAAGGAGTATTTTTGGTTGTAATTATATTGTATCCCTTCCAAAGTATCTGATTGCTGTATGACTGGATTTCAGGTGAATAGAAAAATCCCCAAAAAAGAAAAAGCAAAGGAAGTACACCTACCCATATTATTCTCAGATATACACTCTTAAAAGGGTTGATACCACGGTTGTGTACTGCAGCCATAAGATTAAGTGATGCTAAAATGGTCAGAATCTGAAAGGGGGATAAAAATTTTATTAGAAAAAGACTGGCCAGTACTCCTCCCAGAGAAGCACCCACAGCATCCCATATATATACCCGGGCAATTGACTTGGATCCTTGTGATATTATATTTTCGACCCATTCACAGGAAATTGAGTAGAGATATCCGGATAAGAGACAAAAAGGTGCAAGTACCATTAATGAGATGATGAACATGGGAATGTATCCGATTATTTCTCCGGGAGTTAATGATAAGATATGTTTTGCTGATCGAATAAGCAGCAGATACAAAGGCAGTAATACAGTTAATACTATCTGGACTATTGATATTTTTTTTAACGGGTAGTTTTTTAAAAAGGATATTTTAGGAAGAAGCAGACTCCCGATTCCGGTCCAGAAAAGCCACACCCCGAGCATGGTTCCCAGGGAGAGTTCATTACCCTGAAAAATTGTAGTCATTTCTCTGATAATGAGTATCTGAGTGGTCACAGAAGTGAGGCCGATGACTATAATAGTCAATGGAATTGTAAAATTTAAAGAAAGAAGTTGATATTTTTCGAATTTCATTATACATTGAAGATAATTTAAAATCAGTAATAAATCAACTATAAAACGGAAGGAAAGCATGCTTAAGATCTATAACACCCTGACAAGAAAAAAGGAAAAATTTGTTCCTCTGAATCCACCTTTTGTCGGTATATATGTGTGCGGGCCCACTGTATATGACGAACCCCATCTGGGACATGCCAAAAGTTATGTTTCATTTGATGTGGTGATACGTTTTCTGAGGGCATCCGGATATAATGTAAGATATGTACAAAATATAACTGATGTCGGACATCTTCTGGGTGAAGATGAAGGAGAAGACAGAGTACAGAAAAAAGCCCGTTTGGAAAAACTGGAACCGGTTGAAATAGCTCAAAAATATGAAAGAATATATTTTAAATATATGGATTTACTGAACTGTCTGAGACCTGATATATCCTGCCGTGCAACAGGACATATTCCGGAAATGATAGAACTGGTTAAAACTCTTCTGGAAAAGGGATATGCCTACCAGACAGATGAAAATGTTTATTTTGATATATCAAAATTTAAAGAATACGGAAAGCTGACCAGCAGAAAAGTGGAGGATCTGATTCACGGAACCAGAGTTAAAACGGCGGAGGATAAAAAGCATTCAGCTGACTTTGCTCTCTGGAAAAAGGCTGATGATAAGCATATTATGAAGTGGAATTCTCCCTGGGGAGAAGGGTATCCGGGCTGGCATCTGGAGTGTTCGGTGATGTCCATGAAGTATATTGGACCCACCCTGGATATTCACGGAGGAGGGCTGGACAATCAGTTCCCCCACCATGAATGCGAGATTGCCCAGAGTGAAGCAGCTACAGGGAAACAGTTTGTACGGTACTGGATGCATAATAATATGGTAACTGTTGAAGGTCAGAAAATGAGCAAGTCACTGGGTAATTTTATCACTATCAAAGATTTGATCGAAAAATATGATCCCATGACTGTAAGATTTTTTGTTCTGCAGGGTCATTATCGGTCTCCGCAGGATTTTTCTGATGAAGCTCTGGATGCAGCTCAGAAAGGATACCAGAAATTGCTGCGCAGTATTGAAAAAGTACGCAGTTTACTGAAGAAAGAAGACAGGAAAGAAGTAAAACTGCAGGGAAAATGGGAAAAATTCAATAATCAGTTTTTTGAAGCCATGGAAAATGATTTTAATACTGCTGAGGCCATTTCTGTACTTTTTGAACTGAATAAATATGTAAACGAAAAAATAGCAGATTCTTCACTTACAGATAGGGAATTGGCTTCAGCTGATTATCTTTATTCAATTCTGAGTGAAGATATTCTGGGACTGACTTTTGAAACTGCACAACAGGAGCCCGGGAAAGAAGAAGAAATAATGAATTTTATAATAGAACTGAGAAATCAGTTCCGCACACAAAAAAACTGGAAAGCTGCTGACCAGATCCGGGATGGATTGCAGAAAATAGGGATTACCCTGGAAGATACCAAGGACGGTACGGTGTGGAGGAAGGAGTAGGGTGAAAAAGGTGAAGGGGTGAAGTTTAGATACAACACCCTTCCATTTATCCTTCCTCAAGAGGCTGTCGAAAAAGTCTTAAATATGTCATTGCGAGTGTTTTTTACGAAGCAATCCCCTAGATTTTTAACCTAACTCAAGGAGATTGCTTCGTTGCTGCGCTCCTCGCAAAGACGTCATTTAACTTTTTCGACAGTCTCCAAGGGAGGGAAAGGATTTAGTATATATATTTAAACATTTTATTTTTTTCTTTGCTGTTTTTTTCGTTTAATAGTTCGATTTCTTTTAGACGGTTCCAATTAAAAAGAACATTTTTTACATTATTAATAAGATATATAAGATATGCTTTTTTCTAAGGCCATAGTAAGAAAGCCCGGGTCAAATTTTTGTGAGGGAATAACCACTGCTCATCTGGGAAAACCTGATTACAAAAAAGCATTGAAGCAGCATGCTGAATATATCAATGCACTGGAAAAATGTAATGTGGCTGTAACCATCCTTCCTCCTCATCCTCAATTTCCGGACAGTGTTTTTGTGGAAGATACAGCTGTTGTCACTGAAAAGTGTGCTGTAGTCTGCAGACCGGGAGCACAGTCCAGGCAGGGAGAGGAACAATCCATTGAGAAGGTTTTAAGTACCTATAATCATACTATCGAACATATCACACCTCCTGGCACTCTGGAAGGTGGTGATGTGCTCAGAGCAGAGGACCATTTTTATATCGGGCTTTCCTCCAGGACCAATAAGGGAGGTGCTGAACAACTGATCGAAATACTGGTAAAGTACGGATATTCAGGTTCTTCTGTGAGCCTGAAACATTTGCTTCATCTTAAAACCGGAATTGCCTATATTGGCAGAGGTGTTTTTCTTGTAGCTGGAGAGCTTATCCATCATCCTGAGTTTATAAGTCAGGATCACATTTCAGTGGAAGATAAAGAAGCCTATGCGGCGAATGCAATTGCGGTTAACGACAGCGTACTGATTCCTGCAGGATTTCCCTCAACCAGAAAGAAGATTGAATCTGCAGGATTCCCGGTAATTGAAATAGATGTTTCTGAATTTCAGAAAATGGACGGGGGTTTGAGCTGTCTTTCTTTGAGATTTTGATTAATATTGGTTGGAATATTTTGACAGGATTTACAGGATAGTTGGAGATGTATTACCCTAGTAATTGATAAACTTAATAATTTTTATATAAAAAAAGGGTTTCACTTTACAATTACAAGTGAAACCCTTTCAATTTGTATTTTGTACTGATTACATATTAAATCTCACACCGGCTACAATAGAGAGAAAAGTTATAGCTCCTGACTCTCCTTCCACAGGACCTTCTTCTTCTCCAAACCGATAGTGATATCTGCCCTCAGCAAAAATATTGAGTGAACCGCCTGCATTAAATTCTAATCCTGCACCGGCATTGATGCCGAATTTATCATCAATATCTTCATCCATTTCCATGGTTTGAGTCATTGACTGACCCTGCACCTCTATTGTCACCTCTAAATCAGTAATATCCAACATATAATATGAACCGCCGCCGGTAATATAAAATCCTGCCGCAGCATCAGGCGGAGTAAGGTAAGCGAGAATATTAGCAGTAATTATACTGTTATTAATTGTCATCCCTTCAAGCTCTAAGGTATAATTTTGAGGAATAGTTGGATCTTGTCCAATTTCATCTCGAAGCATATCTTCTATTTCATCTGTGTCCATTGGAAAAGGAAGCCGGTGATACCGTACTCCTAAACTGATTCTTTCGGAAAAGTTATAAATAAACTCGCCGCCAAATCCAATACCGCCCATCTTCCAGTAATCTTTAAAAAAGTCAGGAGACATAGGCATACCTGTACCCACAAAACCCCCGATGGCATATGAACCGGCTGTTCGCTGAGCAAAAAGTGAAGTCAGGGGAATTAAGGTGATTAACATGAGTGCAATTAATAATTTTTTTGTTTTCATGGTGAATACTCCTTTACATAGTTTTTTGTTTTTTTTAACTAATAACAAAATAAAGCTTTATATATCACCTCCTATTTTGCTAATTTATTTAAAAAAACTTTATAAGTCAAGGTTTTTTTTCAAAATTAAAATCTGTATCCTGCTGAAAAATAAATTCTGACCCTGTCTCTGTCCATATGGCCGTATCCAATTTGTATAGGCCCGACAGGAGTATTAAGAGAGATGACAGCCCCTACGCCGTGCATAAAATCTTTTATATTAAGATTTGTATATTTGTTCCATATTCCCCCCAGATCATACCGCAGAGAAATATACCATTCCAGATAATCAGGCCAGGGCGGCTGTATCCTGAATTCAGTATTAAGACAGATAAATTGTTTTCCAATCAGGGATTCTTCCGGAAGACCAATAAAACTATGAAGTCCTCCCAGTCGATATCTTTGTATAAAAGGAGTGGTCAGATCCGCAAACCCCCAGCTGATTCTGGGGTGAAAATTGCATACTGAAAAAAGAGGATAGTAGATTTCCATGGATGAATACAGTTTGACAAATGCAATATCACTGCCTATAAAATCATCTCCAAACATATATTGAAGAATATGATATTCACCCTTGTTCGGAAAGGGCATTTTATCCCGTTTGTCAACTTCTGATTGAAGGGTTATAGTGCTGAGTGCATATGTATCCTCAGGAGTATTCGTCCCTTTTATTGATTGTATTTTTGATTTCTGGGTAGTGTAATTAAGTGATATGGTTCCCAGCCTGCCCATTTGTCTTCCGATCTCAAAAGAAAGTCCGGTATTGCTGATTTTGTATTCACCGGTTCTTTTAAGGTTTTCATAATAGTAATATCTTCTGCTCTCTGAAAAGAGTTCTGCATTATAGGTAAGAAGAGAATTCATCAAACGGCTGGACCATAGTCTTGTCTGGATCATCTGATCACGATATCCGATCAATCCGGTGATCGCTCCCTTTCCACCCAGACCGAATATATTTTCTTCCACTATTTGCAGAAAAGTCTGAGATTTTCTTATCAGGTCAAAACGAAAACCAAGTCGTAATAATCGGTTGGTTCTCTCTTTAAGATTAATAATCAGATGATTATCTTTCTGGAATTGGGTATCTTTTATGCGGACATATTTAAAATACCCGGTACTGTAAATATTATCTATGCCCTGTTTGATTTTTGAAATATCAAAAAGATCACCTTTCTGAAAAGGGAGTTCTCTTTTGATAACATAGTTTCGTGTATGTTTATTCCCGGATATAGTGATTTTTTTTATTTTACCTTCATCAATGTAAATATGTAAAATACCTTTTTTGATTTCTACTGAATCAATATTTGCTGCAGAGAGGTTCTTTTTATAGTACATTGATAAAATTTTTCTGATGCCGTAACGATAATCCTGATTATTCAGAACCTGAGGTACATTCAAATTCAGGCTGTCCCTCAGTTGTGTATGGGTAAAGACGGAGTTATTATGAAACATAATTTGTTCTATAAATGGATTTTCCTTAACATTATAAATCAGAGTAGAATCAGAAGTATCGATCATGGCTGTGATCATTTCCAGATTTCCTGACTGATAAAGAGACTGACCTGCCCATATGATGTCTGATTCTTTTATTCTGCTATGTAAAGGAAGATTGAGTTTTTTTATCATTTTCTCCGGGGTTAGTTTTCGGCAGCCCCGGAAAGAAATATGTTTTATGAAATAAGAGGTGTCCTGATAAGCCGGCTGAATTTTCTGGGTAAGCATTTCTTCAAGATCAGTTATAGCTTTTAGGGCAGCGGTTTCACCCGCTTCAATGATCTTATCGATCAAATGATAAGCTGTATTAGAAATATTTTCCATTTCAGGCTGAATTTTTATATCTGCCTGCTGAAGCTGTTTGCTGACTTTGTTGTTCTGCATTATAGTAGTTACCTGATCTGCAACTTCCCAGGGCGTTTTCAGAGATGATGCTTCCCGAAGTTTTGAACATGTGTTTACAGCAATAACCAGGTCATGATTGAATGCCCGGGCTTCATCGACAGGAAGGTTTTGTAAAAGACCGCCGTCAACAAGAATATGATCTTCTATGGTTACAGGAGTAAAAAGCAGAGGAACAGCCATGGAGGCTCTTACTGCATCAATGAGTGAACCCTTTTCCAGCACTATTTTTTTCCCCTCTACAAGATCAGTGGTTACTATTTTCAGAGGAATATATAAATTATTAAAATTATTAACCGGGGGATAAGGAGCATGAAATAACAGATCAGTCATCAGGGTTGAGAATTTCTGGCCGCTGGTTACTGCATTAGGAATATCAATAGTGAAATCTTTTAAACGAAGCTGAATAATATACCGCCCTCTCTCTTCTTTCTGCCCCAGAAACAGCTGATTTCTTTCAGGATTATCATAAATAATATCATCCCAGTCGGTCTGCAAAGCAAATTTTTCAATATCAGAAGATGTATATCCTGTACTATATAATGCTCCTATAACCGCACCTATACTTGTCCCTGCTATACCGTCAATAGGAATTCCATGTTTTTCAAAAACCTTCAGTACTCCTATCTGAGCAAGCCCTCTTGCTCCGCCTCCACTGAGAGCCAGGGTAATTTTAGGTCTGCTGACTTCATATTGCTTGTCATATGTAAACGCAGTGCTGGATTTTCTTTTCAGGCCGAGAGGAATATTGATTTTATTAGATTGAGCGTCTGAAGAAACAGAAAAATATAATGAAAATACCAGAATCAGTGAAATTACTGCTTCAGAATTGAAATATTTTTTATATATTGATTTCATGATTCTAAACTTAATAAAAAGTTATAGGTACATTGGGCAATATCTTTACTATACCCTCCTTCCATTACCAGAAACATTGGTTTTTTCAGAAGAGAAATCTCTTCTGCTATTTTTGTATAAGAGTCTATTGTTAATTTGAAAATACTGATAGGATCATTATATAACGTATCAAAGCCGAGGGAAATACCCAGTAAATCAGGATTAAAGGTAGAAATAAAATCACACGATTTTTCCAGAGCATACAGATAGGGTTTTTCTCCGGTACCGGGTGGTAAGGGAAAGTTTATGAAATTTTTACCTGATTCTGTCCCTGTACCGGGAAAGAGGGGATATTGATGTATAGATATATACAATACATTTGGATTATGTCTGAATATTTCTTCAGTACCATTACCGTGGTGAACATCAATATCAAGTATAGCAATTTTTTTCTCCGGATTATTTCTCAGATAAGCGGCTGTTGCAATTGCAAGGTTGTTAAAATAACAGAATCCCATGACCCGGTCAGGTGTTGCATGATGTCCGGGCGGGCGCATCAATGAAAAAGATATTTCTCCTTTCAGAGAATTTTCCATGGCATTAAGAGCGCTGCCAGCAGACAGGACTGCATAATCATAAATGTGCGGAAGGGAAGGGGTATCAGGATCAATAAATGCCCCTGCTTTTACAGCTTCAAGATGTTTGTATGTGTGTACCCGCAGTATATCTTTTTCTGTACAGGCAGTTGGATTAGTAAAGGAATAATTTTTTTTCTCCAGATATTCCTTGATAATTTTGATCCTGTCAGATGATTCAGGATGCCCCGGACTGTTATATTCCAGAGACCGGGGAGAAAAATATATTTTCATGTATATACCTTCTTTTTTTGAGAATATAGCAGGGTTATTGATAAATGTCAATGCTAAAATTATTTTTTTGCTTTTTTTGGAATATTATTGTAATTTAAAAGATTACAGATGGTGATATTTGATGTATTATTGTAAAAAAAAGAAAGTAACAGTGCAGGAATATATGTATCAAAATAATCCTTATACCGGATGGCTGGTTTTAAAAATTCTATTATTAATTGTTTTACTGGCAGCAGCTTGTGCAAAGCAGGGAATGCCCCCGGGTGGTCCAGTGGATGAAACTCCTCCTCAAATTGTAAGGAGTACTCCGGCTCCGCAATCTACTTTTGTTGACCGCACTATTAAAGTTGAGGTAGTGTTTAATGAATGGATTAATTCCAGGAATATAGAGGAGGCAGTGTTTATTTCTCCTTATGTTGGTGAAGATGTAAAAATAAAAGCAGGTGGGAAAAAGATCACTATTGTTTTTCCTGAGCCTCTTAAACAAAATTGTACCTATGTAGTTACTTTTGGAACAGAGATTAAGGATTTACGTAATAATGCTTTGGAGAAATCTTTTACTCTGGCTTTTTCTACTGGTGGTGTGTTGGATATGGGTGAAATGAAAGGACGGGTTTATGAAGAAAATGTACAGGGAACGGATGTGTGGGCATATTTATTAAACAATAATAATACAATTAATCCTGCGTTTAGTGAGCCTGATTATATTATACAGTGCGAAGATGACGGAGATTTTCACTTTACTCATATTGCTGCAGGTACATACAGATTATTTGCAGTTAAAGACAGAATAGCAGACCGATTATATACGAGAGGAGAAGACCGGGTAGGAGTAACATTTGGTGATGTGATAGTTCCGGAGGAAAAACCTCAAAGTGCAGACAGTCTTTTTTTCAGAATGTTTATTGAGGATACCTTAAAACCTGCTTTGGTAAGAGCTGTTCCTGTTAATAATCATTCTGTTCAGGTTTTGTTTGATCAACCGGTTTTTTTTAACAGAACTATGTTGCAAAAGAAAATCAAAATTTATTCATATTTGGACAGTATGGATATACTGACTATAAAAGAAGCATATATTGACCCCAATAATAATAAAAGCTTAATGGTTTTAACTGAATCTCAGAAAGAAGGGAAATATTTTCTGAAAATAGAGGGAGTTTTTGATGAAGCGGATAATCCTGTTGATCCTGATTTTAATACATCTGAATTTGATGCCAGCACCAGAAGTGACACAGTAAAACCTGAACTTACCAGTGTTTTGCCTGCTCCCGGTCAAAAGGATGTTAATCTTAACCAGAATATTCATCTTGTTTTTAATGAATCAATGGACACAGTAACATTTAACCAGGGATTTTCTCTGGCTGATACAGTGGAAGGAGAAATTTCAGGGCATTTTAAATGGAATAATCCTGCTGAAGTTTCATTTATTCCGGAAAATCATTTTAAGAGCAGGACCGTATACAGAGTTGAATTATCAGGAGAGTGGATAAGGGATATATGCGGAAACAGTTTAGATGATACTCTTTATCAGTTTAAAACATTGAATAAAGATACACTCTCCGGAATTTCAGGCAAAATACTGGACCCTGATACAGTGGAAACAGGTGCTCTGTATGTTACTTTACGTCAAATTGAAAATGAACAAACGTTTTATCAGCAAAAAGCAGATTCATCACATAAGTATAATTTTAAACAAATTCTCCCCGGAAATTATATAATCAGCTGTTTCAGAGACAGGGATAATAACGGAAAATACAGTTACGGGAATCCTTTTCCTTTTTTATCAGCAGAAAGGTTTATTGTGTATAGTGATACAGTATTAGCTAAACCACGTTGGCCGAATACCGGAAATAATATTAGATTACCATTGTATCCATATACCCGGGATTAGTATATTCAACACAGATTATGTTAACATTTTTATTATATAAGTAAACATAAGGATTAATCATGAAAGTCGGATTTAAAAGAAATGATATTATAATAATAATTCTTTCAATTATTGGTCTTATTTTGTTTTTTTATTTATTTCCGAAATTGTATCCAGGATCAAATCTGAATTTTACTTTTAATAAAAAGGATATTATAGATAGAGGAATTTCTTTTATAGAAGATTTTGGATATACAGTTGATAAGGAAGACACTGAGATAAATATTAATTATGATAATGGTCAGATCAGATATTTAAACAAAGTATACGGGTCAGAAATGACCAATCGTATAATTAATGATTCCATACCTGCTTATTACTGGGATTTATCGTGGACACTGAGACATGATACTGCAAAAGAGGTACGAGTTGTGATTGATTCGGAATCAGACAGAGCTATTGTCCGTTCAAGTAATAGTATAATTTTACATATGGACTTACAGGGAAGACCTCTCAGTCTAGAATCTGATATTAAATTTAATGCTGAAAATGTAAGGGGGATTGAGGATAATTTTACTATTGCTCAGCAGTATGCGAACAAGTTTTTCAAGTATCATCCCGGCAGATGGATTTATGATAAGCCCCTTGATACTGCAGGCGGTTTTACCAGAAATAATAATTTTAAATGGCATAGGGAAAGGAGAATTGCCGGTGAATATGTGACATTGGTGGTGGATTTTAAAGAAGAGGGATATAGAAGTATTACTATTAATTACAATATTCCCAAGAACTATTCAGCAGGCACAACAGATAATGAATGGTTTGGTATCATCTCTACAATAATAATTCTGTTTTTTATTGTTCTGGTTGTTATTCATTTTATCCGAAGATTACGTTCTGATATGATTGATCTGAAAAGAGGGATTATACCTGGTGTTATTGTAGCGCTTGGATATGCATTTTTTTTAGGGCATGTAATAATTGGAATTTCTCATCAATCGATTCTGGAGGCATTAATAGCCATACTTGTTGTAACCCCGTTTATTGGAGGAGGTTTATGGGTTCTCTATTCTATGGGATTGGCAATTTCAAGAGATGTCTGGCCTGATAAATTATTTATACTGGATACAATAAAAAAGAAAAAGTTATTTCCCAGTCTGGGACGTTCGATTTTAAGAGGGTTGTCACTCATTTTTATTATTCTGGGAGTAGTCTCAGTTATTGAATATGCAGGAGTTAATTATTTATCCGGTTATTTTCACTTTGGTAACATTGAAAGTCATATCTGGAGTTCTGTTTTTCCCAGTGTATTGCCTTTATTTGGTGCATTTATTTCTTCTGCCTATATAGTGACGGTTTTATTTTTATTTTTTTCCCCGGTTATTAAACAGCATTTTAGACACAATAAATGGATTGTTATTATTGTAGCTGTAACATCTATGTTTTTAAGCTTATCCTTCCCTCATATTTATCCTATAGGCTTAAGTCTGATTGTTAATTTAATTATAGGATTAATTCTTGTATTGTTTTTTATCAAATATGATTATCCCACTCTGATTATTGGGAGTATTGGTATTCCTGTCTTCTATTACGGAACAGTTCTGATGAGTTCAGGAGTCAGTTTTTATATATTTCATGGTGTTATTCTTTATGCACTTATTGGTGTAATGATTATATATGCAGTACTGTCTTTTTTTGCTGAACCACCGTCGGAAGAAGAAACTGCTTATGTTCCCCCTTATCTGAAAAGAGTATATGAGAGAGAAAGAATAAAAAGAGAGCTGGAGATTGCCAGAGATGTGCAGGCTTCTTTTCTTCCCAAAGAGAAACCAAAGATAAAGGGCATTGATGTTGCTTCATTATGTCTTCCGGCTAAAGAAGTTGGGGGAGATTATTATGATTTTGTCGAAATAGATAAGAATAAGCTCGGAGTTGCTATTGGTGATGTGTCCGGAAAAGGCACCTCAGCAGCATTCTATATGACTCTTACCAAGGGATTTTTTAAATCTCAGGCAAAATATGTGGATTCACCCATGCAGGTTCTTATAAATATGAATGAATTGTTTTATGATAATGTTGAACGAGGCGTTTTTATCAGTATGATATATTCTATATTTGATTTAGAGAAAAAAGAGATGACATTTTCCAGAGCAGGACATAATCCTATGATTCTTCGCCGTTCAGGAAAAGGAATGGCAGAGGAAATCAGTCCTCCCGGAATAGCGCTGGGACTGGAAAAAGGTGACATATTTTCAAGAACAATTGAGCAGAAAACCATTCCTATACATTCAGGAGATGTTTTTTTATTTTATACTGACGGACTCAATGAAGCAATCAATGCATCAAATGAAGAATATGGGGAAACCAGGCTTCGTTTAGCTGTAGAGAAGAACAGTCATCTTCCTATTGAAGTACTGCTGGATAATGTTGAAGAGGATATATATTATTTTACCGGTAAAACTCCCCAATATGATGATATGACAGCAGTTGTCATTAAGATAAAATAATTGTTTTTATGAAAACTATAAAAATTAAAATAGTAATTTCAATAATTTTATTTATCACAGCTTTTTCCCTTGGTTCAGGTTCTTTTTCATCGTATGGGATGGATTTTTTCCTTGGAATAGCACGATTTAGGGAAATAATTATTTTTATATCTTTATTATTACTGTATCAGGTTATTTCAAACATAAAAAGGTTTGGGGAATTAAATCTTATACGCAGATTACAGTATTTTGCATTAGGATCTGTTATATTATTTATATGGGTAATGCTTTCAAGATCCAGGGTGATGTTTCCAGCTGTTGACAGAGAGATTATGTACATAACTGTTCGATCCTTCCCTGATTTTTTAAATATTATTTCACTATATATTATTTTTTCAGTAACTTTTACCATGCTTATATTGATCAAGGAATCAATTTTCATTCAGCAACGTAAATATACGATCAAAAATTATAAGATTTTAATATTCCTGCTTTTTTTCTTTATATTTATTTCAATCTGGCTGAACGGTTCAGAAACCAGAACAGCTGTTTCTTATGATTTGAATTCATTTGGAATTTTCAAGACTATTATATACAGCATCCTGTTCTTGTTCTTTTTTATTAATGGGTTACGGTGTAAATGGATACACTATCTTAATAAAAAACAAAAGTTATTAATACTTTTTACAGGATCGTTAATTACTCCCTTAATATTTATAACTATATTCAATATAACGCCATTAGTCCATCAATATGGAAGGGTGATTGGGAATAGTATTAAAACATTATTTGTATTTTACGGAACATATTCGGTAATGTCTCTGACGGGAATTCTTTTTCAGCTTCCTTCTGCTGGAATTATGGACCGGAGAATGAAAGATTTAAATTTGCTTAAAAATATGAGTGCCTCAATAGGATCTGTTCTTGATATTAATGAATTACTGTCCAAATCCACAAGTCTGACTAAAGATATCGTCGATGCAGATTTCATTTTAGTGGAACTAAAAAAAGATGAGCGTTACCTGCTTCAGGGTTGGAATGGGGTTTCCAGAAAACAGGCTGAGAAGATACCGTCAGAATTTTTTTCCAATATAAGAAAAGTATTGCAAAAAAATGAAAATTCAATTTTTATAAATGATTATTCACAAGATCAGAGAGTAAAAGGAATCCGGTGTAAAGGAATTCATATAGGTTCGATGCTTGCAACTTTTATTAAAATTAAAAATGAGAAACTGGGTGTTTTGTATGCAGTCAGTAAAAATAAATTTGCTTTTATGGAAGACAGTATTGGAATTTTCTGTTCTGTAGCAGATCAAGTAGCAGTTGCTCTTAAAAATCTTGAATTATTTAATATAACACTGGAACAGCAGGTTTATAAAGAAGAACTCAGAGTTGCACATGAAGCACAGATGCGTCTTTTACCCCAGAAGTTAGTTCCTGTAAAAGACATTGAGATTGAAGGCCTTACATCGACGGCAAATGAAGTGGGGGGAGATTTATATGATTATTATCTTGTGGGAGAAAACAGACTTGATATTGTGATAGGAGATGTATCCGGAAAAGGGGCATTTGCAGCTTTTAATATGGCAGAGCTCAAAGGAGTTATACAGGCTTTGGCTCCTCATTTACAGTCTCCTAAGGAAATATTATCTGAAACAAATGAGTTTATCAGAAATAATTTTAAACGGGATATGTTTACTACTATGATATATGCTGTATATCTATATAAAGAAAAAGAATTTCGTTTTGTCCGGGCCGGACATCCGCCATTAGGGTATATTAATAATAATGAAATCCAATGGTTAGAGCCAAAGGGCTTAGGGCTGGGATTAGCAGACAAGGATAAATTTAATAATTCTTTAGAAGAAAAAAGAATTACCTTGAAAGCAGGTGATGCAGTTTTTTTTCATACTGACGGAATTGAAGAAGCCAGGAATGAAAAAGGTGAGGAATTCGGTGAGCAAATTCTTTCTGATACATTTGCTGAGATTAATGTCATACATTTAGATGTAAAAGATATTATTGAACATGTTTTTAACAGGGTCAGGAATTTTACAACCGGCACTACTGTTCACGATGATATGTCAATGGTTGTATTAAAAATAAAACATTGATTAGTTATTAATGTAACAAATTGTAAAGAAATCCATATAATAAATGAGGAGTATTTTATGAGTGAGTTTGAAGTTACAAGAAAAGATGTTAACGATATTTCAGTCTTAAATCTAAAAGGCTATCTTGATGCCCATACAGCAAGTGAATTCGAAAGTGCTTTGGAAGAGTTAGTATCTGAAGGCAGAGTGAAGATTATTGTAAATCTATCGGATCTGGTGTATATAAGCAGTGCAGGCCTTGGTGTTTTTATGGGGTTTATTGAAGATATCCGTAAAAAAAATGGTGATATTAAAATGGCAGAACCCAGCAAAAAAGTGATGCGGGTATTTGAGCTTTTAGGTTTTCAGGTTTTATATCAGATTTTTGACAGTGAACAGGAAGCAATTGAGAAATATAATACTTCTAATAAATAATTAAATGTAAATGACAGGTGATTTAATGATAGATAAAGTAAAAAATTATCAGCTTAAAATACCCAGCAATACTGAAAATTTAGAAATTATACGTAATTTTGTTTCAGAAATTGCTCGGAAAGTAGGCTTTAAAAATGATGATATCCATAAAATTGAATTAGCAGTTGATGAAGCATGTACTAATGTTATTCAGCATGCGTATAAAGATAAAAGTAATAAGCCCATAGATATTGCAGTAAAACTTGATTATAAAAAGTTTTCAGTTATAATTACAGACAGAGGTGAAGGATTTAAGTTTGATGATATTGAAATTCCTGATATGGAGGAATATCTAGCTGAATTAAAAGTGGGGGGGTTGGGTATATATCTTATGAAAACATTGATGGATGAAGTAGACTATAAGAAAACGGACGGGAAAAATCAGGTGAAGATGGTAAAATATTTACTGGATAAAAATAAAAAATAAGCAATAGATAATGCCGTCACATGTAAATAAAAACAAAAACAAAGAAACAGATCGAGCACTTGATCAGAGATTGCTTACTTTATCTGCTCTATTTGAGATAAGTCAGACCTTAAGTTCTTCCTTGAATATCAGATCTATTGTAGAAAATGTGCTCAGAATTCCTATGGGAAATTTATTGATCAATAAAGGTATAGTTCTGCTGCAGGATGAAGAGGGGCCTGAATTTATAGTTGAAGATCTTAAAGGACTTCCAAGAGATATTTTAGGTAAAAATCTTGCAATAGATACTTATCTTGATCGTCCAACTTTTGTTAAAGAAATGGAACAAAATAATGATTTATTTATTTTTTTTAAAAGTTTTAACATTGAAATTGTATTACCATTAATAGTAAATGAAGGCATGATAGGTTTGGTTGGTTTCGGAGAGAAGATTGGCGGTAAACCCTATGAACAGAATGAAGTTGAGTTTTTAAATTCTGTAGCTAATATTGCAGCGACTGCTGTTTACAATGGTTTAAGTGTGGCTAAGATCAAAAGAGTCAATATTGATCTTGATAAAAAAATCCAGCAGCTTCATACAATTTTTGATATAAGCCGGGAATTAAACATAACTCTTGATCAGAAAAAAATTGCCAGTCTGATGGGTTTTGCAGTAATGGGGGAGTTGCTTGTTAATAAATATATAGTATTTATTAAAGAAAAAAATACTATGAAACCGCTGGTTACCAAGGGATTAAGTCCATTACTTAATCCTGATCAGGAATTAACAGAAATTGAAAAACCGGTACATTTGAATGAAACAGAGAGATTTGAACAATACACAAAACAGGGATTCGCTCTTATTATTCCTTTAAGATTAAAAGATGAAACAAGGGGGGTAATGATGCTGGGGGAAAAAATAGGAGAAGCTGAATTTACATCCAGTGATATTGAATTTCTCACCACGCTTGGAAATTATGCAATGTCATCTCTGGAGAATGCCCGTTTATTCAAGGAAACATTGGAAAAGCAGCGTATGGAAGAAGACCTTCGGATAGCAAAAAATATGCAGCAGAGATTGCTTCCCTCAACCATTGAACAGCCGGAGGGATATGAAATTGGCGGTATAAATATTCCCAGCCGGGAAGTTGGGGGAGATTATTATGATGTTATCCGAATAGATCAGCATTTATACGGAATTGTGATTGCCGATGTGTCCGGGAAAGGAGCTGGTGCTGCTCTTTTAATGTCGAATTTACAGGCAGGATTACGAGCACTTACTGTGGGTGATGTAAACCTGGCAGAGATTATTCCTCGTTTGAACAAACTCATATATGATAACACTGATCTTGAAAAATATATCACTTTTTTTTACGGCATATTGAATACGAAGAGCAATACATTTACCTTTTGCAATGCCGGACATAATCCTCCTTATTTAATAGATAAAAAAGGGGTTATTCGGGAGCTCAAAACAGGCGGCATAGTTTTGGGGATGATGCTGGGGATATCATTTGAAACTGAAACCATAGAGTTCAAAAGCGGAGACACCATTGTTATGTTCACGGATGGCATTACTGAGGCCATGGATAATAATGAAGATGAATACGGAGAAGTGAGGCTGCAGGGGATTATCAAAAATAACAAAACTAAAGCAGCGCAGGAGATAATTAACACTGTTAGTTCGGATGTAAAAGCCTATACTCATGGTACTCCTCAGAGTGATGATATTACTATGGTAGTGGTTCAGGCAAAATAAGTTAAATAAGCTGAGGCTGTTAAACACTTTATTCTATATCCTCATAACCATAACAAGATAAATAATTGTCTGAGTCCTTATTTACCCCTTTTTTAATATATATTATTTCAATTTTCTTTCTTTGAGTTATCTTAAAAAATTTTTAAAAAATCTTGCTTTTCTTAGTAATAATATGTAAATTACATTAAAAAATACGTAATTTATTTCGAAAATAAGCTATGTTTTCTAAAATAATAAGCGGTGCAGTATTAGGAATAGACGGATATCTGGTTGAACTGGAGTCTCATCTGGAAGGTGCATTACCTGCTTTTTCCACTGTAGGACTTCCAGAGGGGGCAGTAAAAGAATCAAAAGAAAGAGTGAGTGCTGCGATCAAAAATTCTGATTTCTGGTTTCCCAGGAAAAGAATTACGGTTAATTTAGCACCTGCAGATGTTAAAAAGGAAGGATCAGCATTTGATCTGCCGATGGCGATAGGGATTATGACTGCCAGTGGTCAGATAGATCAAAAAAAACTGGAAGATACTGCTATATTAGGTGAACTGGCGCTTGACGGACAGGTGCGAGAGATCCGGGGCGGTCTTCCCATTTGTCTGGCTTTACGGGATAATAATATTAAAAGAATCATCATTCCGGAAAAAAATGCCAAGGAAGCTGCTATGGTACAGGGCATGGATGTGTATCCGGTCCATAATCTTAAGGAAGCAGTTTCCATAATAGAAAACAGTATTGATAAGGAGCCGTTTACTATTGATGTCAAGGATGTGTTATGGAGAGACGGTGAATATCTTGTTGATTTCCGAGATGTTAAAGGGCAGCACCATGTAAAAAAAGCACTGGAAGTTGCAGCAGCAGGCGGGCATAATGTTATTATGATCGGACCTCCGGGTTCTGGTAAGACCATGCTGGCAAAAAGATTTCCCACCATTCTGCCTGAACTTTCTTTTGAAGAAGCGCTTGAAACCACAAAAATTCATTCCGTATCAGGTCTTTTGCCTGCAGATAAAGCTTTAATTGTCACCCGGCCTTTTCGGTCTCCTCATCATACCATCTCTGATGCCGGGCTGATCGGCGGTGGCCGTATCCCCAAACCGGGAGAAGTGAGCCTTGCTCATCACGGTGTTTTGTTTCTTGATGAGCTCCCTGAATTCAAGAAAAATGTACTGGAAGTTATGCGTCAGCCTATGGAGGACGGCACAGTAACCATCGCAAGAGCAGCGTTATCGCTTTCATATCCTGCTAATTTTATGCTGGTTGCAGCCATGAATCCCTGTCCCTGCGGATATTTTACTGATCCAGTGCATGAGTGCACGTGTACTGTTCCTCAGATCCAGCGCTACCGGTCTAAAATATCGGGTCCTCTTTTTGACCGGATCGATATTCATATAGAAGTGCCGGCAGTTAAATATAAGGAGCTCTCCAGTGAGTCCAAAGGAGAATATTCTGAACAGATACGCAGCAGGGTGAATAAAGCCCGGAAAGTCCAGTCAGCACGTTTTAAGGATGTAAAAAATGTTTATTGTAATGCACATATGGGATCTAAAGAAATCCGTAAATTCTGTAAAATTGACGATGAAGGTCATAACCTGCTTAAGAAAGCCATAACCCGTTTCGGCTTATCTGCCCGTGCCTACGACAGGATATTGAAAGTTGCACGCACCATTGCAGATCTGGAAGGTGCATCGGACATTCAGGCCCGGTTCATCAGCGAAGCTATCCAGTACCGTAGTCTGGACAGGGATTTTACTACTATGATGTGAGCGTGGGGGACCATGATGACCAAGATTGACCATGATGGTCATGATAATAATATTCGTATTTCATTTGATCATAGTTTTTTAATGGGCTTTGGTTGGATTATTATAATTTATATTATTTTAAATTTCACAGAAATGTTACAGGGATATAAATACTCCGATTTAACTGGTAAAATTATTGGGTGTGGTATTAAGATACACAATACAATTGGGAGAGGATTTCAGGAAGTTATTTACCAGCGCTGTATGGCTATTGAGTTTAAAAAGTGTAAACTGGACTTTGAACGGGAAAAATATATTTTTCATTTGACATTTTGTAATTAAATTATATATTATATTTATTATAATTCATTAACCAGTTAATTTTTAGATATTTTTAAGGGAATAATGTATACTAGTTAGACTAGTGATTTACCTATTATAAGCTAAAATAGTATTTATTTTTAGATTTTATATGTGAGAGCATTTTCAATATTTAGTGATAACCCGATTTGTTTAATACATTATTGATATAAGGAGATAAGTCGATGGATAAAAGATTATTAAGTATGTTGATTTTTGTTTTCTGCATTTTTTCTGGCGTGGGACAGATGTGGGCTGATGCTACAGAGAATGAACCCAACAATCCTTGTGGCACTGGAATCGCCAACAATACAATAACAGCTAATGGTGTCTATTCCGGCTCTTTGAACGTCGGTCCGGATTCATACGATTACTGGTACATTAATACTGGTTCATCGGGAGATATAACAATTGAACTGTCACAAATTTCAATGTCGGTAAGTCTGAAATTGGTCGAATGCACCAGCGGATACTGCAGCGGAACGACTACAGTGATGTATCTGACATCAGATGGAGCGAGTGATACCTATACACTTAGTTCAGACAGAAATTATCATATTTTAATAGAACAATTTGGAGGGGGTCCTGGGATGGGAGACTATAGTTTTACTCTTTCCGGGGATGCATCTCTCCCTGTACATCTCTCCTCTTTTTCTGCCAGCTGTAAAGGGGAAGCTATTATTCTAAAGTGGATTACCGAGAGTGAAATAGATAACCAGGGGTATATTTTAGAACGATCTGTGAATAACAAATTTTGGATGACTATTGCTTCCTATCAAACACATGACGCTCTAAAAGTTCAAGATAATAAATCGTCACGTACAGAATATATTTTTACAGATAATGAAGTTGAATTTGGTAAACAATATTATTATCGTTTGTCTGATGTAAGCACTACAGGAGTAATTACACAATACCCACCTCTTTGCATCCAAATGGAC
>Ga0180433_10001616_pt1 | contig 37303 bp, 50 predicted proteins | sample SS_ome_8_FD_132980 | JGI IMG/M metagenome (GOLD analysis project Ga0180433, IMG submission 132980) | Hypersaline lake sediment archaeal communities from the Salton Sea, California, USA - SS_1_D_1 metaG | ecosystem: Environmental > Aquatic > Non-marine Saline and Alkaline > Hypersaline >... | reverse complement strand
GAACTTTTGAGAATCTCAAAAATTTGGAACGCGTCAGGCGAATATGACGAAACTGAATTTGCCGGCAGGTTGTTTATTGACGATCTTCATCTTGATGAATTCGCTAGAGATAGCGGGTTCGAAATAAATGACGACGTTATAAACGAAATCGAAAAGGCCTGTAATTGCCGGATTATTTATGATTACGAGGGAGCTAACCCGAATCGGCAGTTCGGGGACAGCGAAGTCATTTTTTATTAAACGCAAACGTAAACGCAAACGTAAATCGAGGCAACATGAAAATTAAATACTATCAGCTTACAGAAGTGGCAACCCCAAGATACATCAAGTCTGATGATGTATCAGCCGAGATCTCTCTGAAGACGATCCTAAACAAAGAGGGACTTCGCACATTTGTGGCTTGCCTGAAATATGCCGACAGCAGCAAAGTGAAAATGCTTAATTCTACTTTGCTGAAAAATGCTCTTGGGCTATGCCGGGAACTAAATTTAAAAAAATATCCTACATTGAATCAACAGAGAGATCAGATTGTCGATTTAATGAAAAAGGCAAGTCGGAATAAAGAGGCGAAATTAGCTGCTAAGAAAGCCATATCCAGCTTTTTCACTCAAACTTTTAGGTTTAATCAACCGGAAAAAGTAGAAAAACTTTGGGATATCATCAATGTTTTTATGCATTGCGGAAGCAGCAATACCCAGCATTCAATTGGGTATGCATTGCTTTACTATCGCAAGATAGACCGCGAGTGGCGGTTGTGTGTAGATAATTTTTTAACGCAATAAAACATATAAAACATGAAAAAACCAACCACAATTGAAAGTTTGAAGTATATGACGCTTCAAAATACCGACAAAAAATTCGCTAAATTTGTCGATTGCTCATTGTCGACGGTTGAAAGAATCAAGCGTCGGCAGAAAACGATTATTTCAAAGCCACTGGAGATGATCGAGTTTCTGCTTGATCATTCGTCTCCCAGTACAGTTGAATTATTTATAAAAACATTCAGCGATTAATCTTTTACCAGCTTTGCGCGCTTTTTGGAGGAGCCATAGGGCGCGAGGCTGGTTTATTTTTATCCGCCTTTTTTATCGGAGCGCCATCAACGAGCATGTATGCGATAGCGTCCAGCGTGGGGTCAACCTGATCGTCATAGGAGTGAGAGTCATCACTCGTAAAATTCCTAAACTCTTTCCTGTACCCATGAACCCAGGGTTCGCGCTTCGGGAGAAAAACAAGTCCTGAGGAAATCCATGGCGAAAAATTATTTGCCCGAAGCAGCTTGCCGTTTCCGCGCGGTCTCGGAACCCCTATCACCGGAATCCCCCCTTCTCGCTGAATATCCTGTATAAGCTGCGTCCCGCTCACTTTATCTTCGACATACAAAGCCCTTAGCGGTTGAGCTACTGAGCTTTGCGCTTTGTGCTTCTCCCAGAATTCCAATAATCTTTCTTTCAGATAAGTAGCCTTGATTTTTGCTCTAAATTGATCGACAAGATAAATCCTGCCTTTATACTTCACCCAACATTGAAAGACCGTGTAGTCATTTTGTTCTCCGTCTTTCAATGCCGTATCGCAGAAAATAGCCTTGTATTCCCATGCCGGCAAGACCTCGTAAGACTCGAATTTATCCGCTTCGAAAATGCCTTCTTCATAGTTTCCGCCGCACTCTCCGCCGTAGATATGAAGCCATTTTTTAAAATTGTCCTCTTTCATCTTAGCGGAATGGTCAAGCAACTCCCGTGGGGCAAAGGGATTGTCAGTCAGGTTTGTCTTGACTACTACTAGCTCGTCATTTTCATAAACGCCGTGTTCATCAAGGATATCCTTGTAGGGAAGGACGAAATCTTCATAGACCGGATCGTCTTCATTTTCGGGGTTGAATAAAAACCAAAGTTCTGACCCGGCGGCTCTAATAGTAGGAATTAATACATCAAGGCTTTTGCGTCTGACTGTTTGCGCTTCTTCCACTAACGCAATATCGAAATTATGCTTTGATTTGATTGAGCCAAGATTGCGCGAAAGGCCAGCATAGCGAAATAAAGTACCGTTCGCACCTTGTATTTGATTGCGTTGTATTTGATAAAAATCATAAAGCGAGTGCGCGTGGATACGGTCCTCCAAAGTCGCGTGAATGGAATCATCTATAGAGTTCATGAATTCCCTTAACCCCAGAATCCTTAGCGTTTTTTTAGAGCCATTGATCAAGGCGACATCGCAAGCAGTGATAGTTTTCGCTCCTCCTCTGCCGCCGTAGAAAACCTTGAATCTTTTTGCCCTCGACAATGGTTGAAATTTGCGAGGGACTTGAATTTTAACCCTCATGCATCAACGTATTCAACAGTGATATGCGTAACAGATTCTTTTTCGCCTTCCTCGCCGTTCGCTCCTTCTCCTTCTCCTTTCTGTGTCTTTTCAGCAATCTTATCAGTAACTCCCATAGAACGTAGCAGGAAGTTAGCACCGGTAGCCAGTCCTGGCGTAAGAGACTTTTGAGTATAATGATCAATGATCATAAGTTTAGCTTTTTCAACTGTGTAACGAAATTCATCGCGCTCCGCGTACCTTTTTAGCGTCATTCTGCTAATTTCCAGCCAGAGGCAAAGCCCCGCTACACTGTAATATCTCTTTTTCTGATCGCAATACTTGAAATAACCAAGCATGGCTTCGGCAAGCTCCTCCGGCGTTTCATAGTCGCGCGGCCTTCCTGTTCTGTATCCCGGCTTTTCCTTTTTAAACTCTTCATCGCCATGATGAATCACTATCGCTTTAGTCATTTCTCCTAAACCCCGAACACCTCCATTTTTGAAAAACAAGCCGGCACTCTTTCGTCTGCGTCCACCCCATCCATGTAAACAAAAATTTAGCTCCTTTCGTGTCTTCTCCGGGCAGAAATGTCTTTGTGAAATGAGCGCAGAATCTTCCTTTCTCCCCGTCAATCTCTTTGATTTCGGACCTGGCGCAGCGCGGACAAAGATATCGTTTATCCATGCTGTCACCTCGCTTTCCAGACCAGCACTCCAGCGTCCCTTCCGTGTTCGTCTGTCCGCTTCGTCCAGCCGGTTTGTTGTTTAAAATAAACCGCAGACCATTTTGTATTACCTTTCTCCGGTTTAATTCTTTTGTATGAAATCTTGTGATATTCGCAAAATTCCTGCCAGATCGCTCCGTCCCGCTTGACTGATCCAACTCCTTGAAGCTTACAGGTATAAGCGTTCCCGCCCCTGAGTCTGGCGTCTTCGAACCAAATTTCACGGAGTCCGCGATTATTGAAGTATCTTAAAATCTCTTGCGCTTCAATAATCGAAGTAGTTTTGATGACTTCGAAACACTGCTTCTCAACATCCCAGAGCGCGAGGCCGGTTTTCGTTCCCGTGTCAATGCCGGCTATGAGTCTTGGCACTTTGATTCCGGCAGGTAGATTTGACTCGGGTGAGGCAGCTCATGAATATGACAATAATGCTTCACTGCGTTGAATGACATTCCAATTAACTCAGAAGGTAATGACTCATATTTTTGTGGCCAGTTGACGAAATGCCACGTCCCGCTTTTCGTGACGATGCAAATTGTCCCTGATATATCTTGCATCTTCTCAGGATCGAACTCTTGCCAAGGGATTGGCGTTGAAGGATCGTCGGCGGGGACTAGGCGGTATTTTTTGGCAAAATCAGACGGAAAAATATTTCGCACTGAGGATTTCAGCGCCTGCGTTCTTCCCATGTCTTGCCCTCGTATCGGTTCTTCAGCAAGGATAAAGTCGCCGTCAACAAAACTTAATCCCCATACAAAAACCTCCTCCCGCTTCTCCGGCTCTTTTTTCTGTTTAACTATTTCTTGCAGCTCGCGCCTGAAAGCTTCAAGCTGTTTTTCTTGAATTCTCCCAAAATTCTCTATTGCCTTATGTACCAGTTTTTTAATTTCCTCTTCCATTTCTCCTGTCTTCTCCTATTATAGTTTTTTGATTTTTCCGCCGCCCTTGATAAACTCCTGAACGGCGTTTTTGATATACTCTGAATCCGGCTGAAAATCAGATACTTTCTTTCTGCGTTTCATTTCAGTCGCGGCAAGATGAAAACGGCAGTCAATTTTCTCCGCCACTATCACTTCTGAAGCGCGTGTGTCAGCTCTTCCATAATTCATTTTAGCCATTAGTTATCCTGTGAAAAAATACATTAAATACATACCTAAACAGACAGACCAACAAGTCAGTACCAGGACCATTTCAATTATTATATCGCCTTTAATCATATGCCTTGACACCAAAAAGCTATAAACAAGAGGAATGCAGAATAAAACAACTGGTATATACCACCAGTAAAACGGCACATTGATCATAACATTGATCATATCATTTCCTTAAACCTCCTCCAAAAACTTTCTTATTTCCTTAGCTATCAGATAAGCTATTTCCGGCACTATCGCATTGCCCATCATTTAGCCTATTTTAGTTTATTTTTTCTAGTCTACTCGTATTCCTGAAATTTCTTCAAAAACATCAACGTCGAAATTCGGCAAAGCTTTTAGAAGTTCAATATCTTCCTGCGTAGCTGATTCATAAGCCAAACGCCAAGCTTCTTTATATTCAAGCGTTTTTAAATAGCCGCCGGCTGTTTTACAATTAGGGTTGTCTTCTTTTTCCCGTTCAGTCATATCTGATTCCGATACCCATTGAGTGACGTTGAAAAATATAAAATCTGGTTTTTTTGATTCTTCCCACACTTTACGTTCGCAGGGTTTATTGAATACATTTATAATGTTTGATTGCCGTGAATTAAAGAATCCAGTCTCATAATTGCTTGAATTCCAGTCGCCGCTATTCCCTTGGCCGCTATTCCAGTAGCCGCTATTCCAGTAGCCGCTATTCCTGTCGCCGCTATTCCTGTAGCCGCTATTCCAGTCGCCGCTATTCCTGTCGCCGCTATTACTGTGTCCGCTATTACTGTCGCCGCTATTCCAGTGGCCGCTATTACTGTGGCCGCTATTACTGTGGCCGCTATTACTGTGGCCGCTATTACTGTGGCCGCTATTACTGTAGCCTGTGTTGTCTTTTCCAACGTTCACTATGTCTAAAACTTCATGCCAAGTGAGTTCTTTAATTATTTCAATTTCATTTGTGACGTGTTTATCATCACCTTTAATGATGTCATTTCTTGCTTCAATAATAGCGACCTTATTATTCGGATTGAATTCATAATAATTAAAGCAATCCACTAATTTTTCACAGAAATGAAAACCTTCTTTACATAAAACTATTTTTTTATCTGTTTTATAGGTCTTGCCGATTTCGTATTTAAAATCTTTGCATCGCCAGTTTTGATCAAAAACTTTATATCCTTTCATATTTCCTCCAAAAACTTTCTTATTTCCTTCGCTATCAGATAAGCTATCTCCGGGACTATCGCATTGCCCATCATCTTTACCCTCGCTTTAATTTCGTCCAGTCCGAGGGGTACCCCATTATCCATTCGTAGATGTTCGGGAATATTCCAGGATAAACGCCAGCCGCTCTCAGGAGAGTTGATAATTTTGGGAAGCGGGGGTTGTTTTTTAAAGTATTCCTGCAGGCTGATTTTGTTAAAAATAGCGGCATCCAATCTGACGCCAATGGGGTAGGCAACAACCCAGACCCTTTCCCGGAGATGCGGGAGGCCGACGTCTGCTGCTGATATACATTTCCATTCCGCATCATACCCGATTTCGGCCAGGCTCCCGAGAAAGTCGCCAAACCAAGTTCCGTTCCCTTCGCGAAGGAAATTTGGGACGTTTTCCATAACCGCGAATTTCGGTCGTACTTGGCGAATGATTCCATGCATGTCCCACCACAAATTTGATCTGTCGTCATCGCGTATTCCTCTCTGAAGTCCGGCAATTGAAAGCCCCTGACACGGAAAACCACCCGTTACCACGTCAACGTGACCAATATCGCCGGCGTTAAATTTTTTGATGTCTTTGTAAATGGGAACGTGAGGAAACTCTCTACTCAAGACATTATGGCAATTCTCGTCTATTTCGCAGAATGCGGCCGTCTCGAATCCGGCTTTCTTAAATCCGAGACTGAAGCCGCCCGAGCCGGCGAACAGGTCTAAAATTTTCATACCTTCTTTTACTCTTTTCTTGAAATTCCGGTAGAATCAGGCACATTTGCCGGAAGCGGTCTATCAGGGGTTTCATGTCCCAATTTTCCTGATATCGCTCGTATATCGTCTTTAGTGAAATTTGAGACGTAACGACGACTCGGTGACCGCCTTTTTTCAATCTCTCGACAAGATCAAGAATCGTCCTCGTTTTGTGCTCGTTTCGATAATTGACCTTGTCCAGATCGTCCAGAATCACAAAGTTAGCCAGTCTCAATTCTTCGCTGTAGGTCTCGTGACCGGCTCTAATCATCGCCTGTTCCGACATTTCCCGCTTGACCTGATCAATACTGTATCGATTCATAGACACGAAAGAAGCTTTGCGGGAAGGACGATCTTTCAAAAATTCCCAAGTCAGCCGCATAGCGAGCGAGGTCTTGCCGTTTCCGACTTCACCAAAAATATAAACCCATTTTCCAGCTTCCAGAGCAGTCAATGATGCCTCGACAACTGAACCGAAATCATGAGCGAAAATAAACTTTCTTTCCTCCCGCGTTCCCGGAAAGTTCCACTCGTCAAACCTGGCGTCGGGATCATTCCCGTGTCTGGCGGCCGCCTCCCTGTCATGAATGACCTGCAAGTCCTCTTTTTTCACGCAATAGCGGCCTTGCCCGTCGCGCTTGAAAATTTCCAGACTATCAGTTTTTTTAGGTAGGTTCGATTTTCGCGTTTTAAGTGCCATATTTCTGCAGAAATCTCCAAAGCTAACCAAAGTTACCTTTGACGTATCGTTTTTTAATTCTCGCGCGATTTTGGCGGCAAGAATTTCATTTTTAGCATTCACGATTTACTCCAACATCGCCGCGAACTCAGGATCGTATTTAGCCGCGTGCGGGTTTTTAGTTTGGTGCCGCGTCCTGGTTTCCTTTGAGGTCTTCCCATTCTCGTAAGCCCATCTGATAAACCCCGAAGGATTTTCAAGCAGCTGCTGATTGTTCTTCTCGATTGCGAATCTCACAGCTTCCGCGAATCTTTCTCGCTCATGACAGACTGAATAAATTTCAATAATCTCCTGCTGGCTCATCCCCAGAAATTTCTCGCAATCAAGAAAAGCGTCCTGAACGGTCGTGTCTTCAGATTCAGTTTTCGGCTCAGGCTCGAAAAATTCTCTTGGGGGGCTATGGGGGGTCTGCTTCTGTTTCTGCTTCTGTTTCTGCTTCTGTTCGTCTGTTTCTTGGTCCGGAGTCGCTCCGGATAAAATCCGGCGTTTGTCAGGAGTTTGTATGGACTTTTTTGTGTACTCATCTCTAAATTTCAATAAGTTACGGCACTCAATTATTAAAAAATCTGAGTTTTTTTCACATTTTTTCGCTGTAACTTTTTCAAGTTTTGACAGAAAACTGACAGTTTTCTGAAACTTTTTGACTGAAATCCCGCAAGTTTTTGACCACTTTTTGAGAGAATAACGAGCAAAACAGCGTTCAGTTTTGTCCATTTGGGCGGCAATTTTTTCTAGAATTATCCACCACACCCCATAGCCCTCAGGTCCAAATTCGTCGATTAATTCAGACATGCACTCATCGTCATGAGCGTTTGTCAGGTGCTTGAACCATCTCATTGTTTGCCTCGATAAAATCTTGAATGAGCTGACGCACCTTCTTACTCCTCATGTCCTTGCCGACGATTCCGTCAAAAATCTTCAAGGTCTTAGGATTCAAGGTGATCGACACCGGTTTTAAAATTTCGCCTTCCAGAAGTTCTCTTGGCATTGCTTAAAAATTTAAATTGTTGATTGTCGTTGTTTTTCTTAAAGCTAACAACCATGTTATGAATATGTCAAGCAAAAAAAATACATCCGTCAGTCAGTGCAAAAATTGCACATACTCGTTACAAATAGTCATCAATGCTTTTCTGATTAGCAGCCGTTTCAATACGCCTGGCCGCTATCTCGCAATATTTCTCCTCCCTTTCGATTACCGCCCATTTACGGCCAAGATTCTCGCAGGCGATCGCCGCAATACAAAACTCCGTTTTCAGTCTCGAAATAAGGTTTCATTTCCAATTCCTTACAATTCTCCCAGATAACAAATCAGGTCGTCGTGGTTTCCTGGAATATCGTCAATGGAAAACGAAGATGCCATCCCCAAGTCTATATGCTCTATATGCTCTTGCTTTAAAGGAATGATATTATAAGCATTATCGTTCGTATTGATATAACAAGGCATATCACCATGCTCCCGCATGAATTCAGTTAATTGAAAAATCACCTGACTGACCGTTAACTGCATTTTATATTCTTGTTTCTCCTTGAAATCCTTACAATCAGGGTCAACAAAACCGGGCAAAGGCTCGCCCTCCCAATGCCCTTTGGCGCATGCCTCAAAGTATTCAAATATGCAAAAATGTTTGCATTTATGGCATTTTATAATATCTTTTTCCATTATTAATCCTCTTTATTATAATAATTAACCGGCCAGCACCCTGGGAAAGCTTTAGGCACTGATAAGACTGCGTCTCTCACTGAGAATTCAGTCTGAAACTCATGATCAAAATAAACTTCTCTGTGATTTTATGGATTTTTATGGATTTTTATATGTTTTCGAGTCCAGTCTTTACATAATCAATCAACTTGACATAATCAATCAACTTGTTAGCATTACCATTAATAACGGCTTCATACATAACTTCTTCAGCTCGCAACGCTCGGGCATACATTCTTGCCCTTTCAAATTCCAAATGATCAAGCCTACGTTCAAGGTTAATAAAAGTATCTAGAGGCAGCCATTCGTACATATCATATCCCATAGTTTGTTTTTGAAACTCATTGTTAAGCCATACTCCGATTTGATAATGCCAGCGGCTTCCGGCACCGTCTCTAGCTCTTACAACGATTTCTTGCCCAGTTGACGGCTTTAATGTTTGTTCGCACCATTTCATTGATTTAGCTCCTTTTTATTACTCCGCAGTCATCATCAAAAGCATTGCGGTCGAGTCCTTGCCGCCGCTAAAAGAAACAATATTCATCACTCCTCCTAGTAATAATTAACCGGCCAGCACCCCGGAAAAGCTTTAGGCACCGACTCCTCAATGTGAGTTGCAAGACGATCCCAAACAGCGGCTTGCAGCTCGGGGTTGCCATGACATTTTCTGTTCAGAAAGAGGTTGATTACGTTATTCAGTTCAAACGTAAGCTCCTCAACGTCGTACATAGTTTTTATGCCGTACTTTGTTTTGAGGCAGAGTCCTTTATCAACCTTTTCAGGAATTTTGCTCATGCGGTACCTCATGCCTTTCGTAAATATGCAAGACATAAAGTCCTCCGTCAGAAATCGCCGTCCCCAAATATCGTCGTTCAATACCGATATCTTGCGGAATCTCCTGACCTGTCATAAAAACCTCAAAGTGACGAACTTCCTCCGCCACATCGGAATCAACCTCCGCCCAAATGCGGACGTCTTCAATCTGCTGGGAGACGTGCAAAATTTTTGCCCCTATATGAAGCTTTAATTTTAATATCTCTTCACTATTTATGCGTTCTATTGAAATAGCGTAGCAATGTATAACCTTACTCATAAATCCTCCAAACGTGTCTAAATCGACACGGTTAAAAATAATTTTTACTCACTCAGAGAAGCCGTTTATTATTTTTTGCCCGGAACTTCTAAGCCGGAAGCTCCTAAAAAAAACAAAGCTTCGTCCACGGCATCGTCAAAAATAATCTCATGATAAATTTTTGGCGGCAGTTCTCCGCTTATCACTCGGTCTATCCGTTCTTTAAGGGTGAGTCCGTCCCGCCCAAGCATAGTACAAAACGAGCGTGTTTCATTCGTGGCGCATTTACCCCGGATCCCTTTAAGCTTAAGGATCCGTTTCTCTGATAATTTCGGATTTTCCCGGCGTGCCCCTTTTCGTCGCGCGGCTGAAGATGAACCGCGAGAGGGCGCGGGTAGCCCCCCGTAGCTTGTCCCGCTTACGGCTTCAACCTCCATCGTGGCTATTTCGTCTTTGACCGCTTGATCGGCCGCCAAATTACCTTTTCCGAGAACCTCCTCAAGCCGCTCGAAAAACGGATGACTGACTTCTTGCGGCTCTTTTGGTAAAGAATCAGATTTCCTTACCAAAGTTGCTTCTTCTTTTATTTCAGACGTTGTAACGCTCTGCTTTTCCGCTTGAATCCCGCGTTTTGGCGATTGGAAAAATGTTCCTCCAAATGCCCCGATCCCAAACTTTTTAGTTTTACTCGGTATTCCGCAACAACCGCCCTCGTCGGCGCGGCAGTACACGCGACTTCCGTAAACGGAACAATAACACATGTCTCCGTCCTGCCAGGCTCCGGGGGCATTACATTTTCTCGCCCTCCCCTGTTTTTTAGAACGACTTTTGGAGGCGATGGCGGCCTCCTCGCCCCGTTCATGCTTAACGGTAGCCGTAAATCTTTGCGTGCTAATCGGATTAAAGCTGCTCATTATTTTTGCCTGACTATAGGCGGACATGGTCAGGCAAATCAACAAAAGAGACAAGAAATATTTCATAACTACTCCGAATATTCGGCAAACTGACTTGCAAAATCTTCAATCTGCTCGTCATCAGTTTTCTTTTTATGCCTACGTACTCCCCACGCGGCCGGGTCTTTGATCCATTTCTGCACCTCTGAAAGGCGAAATCCCAGCCCATTTCTAGACTTTTTGTCCATCCTGACCGCGTTCGGGAATTTCCCTTTCTTAGCCCATTGGTACAAATGTGTATCCAATGTATTGCACATTTTCGCCGCGTCAGCGGCAGAGATAAGCATATCTGCTTCAGCCGGAACAGGAGCGTCATAGCTGGCTCCATGCAAAAGCGGAGCAATCGCCACGGCCAGTTTCCAAAAGTCTCTAAAGCTGATATAAATTCCGTTCAAGTGCGGTTGCCCTACAGATTCCATTTCTTGAAATAAGATTTCCAGGGTTTTTTCTTCTTTATTCATATTTCTTCTTAATAAACAGGTTTCGGATCAATTCCCGGCCTCAACCTATGTTTAATTTTTTCCGGGATTTTCTCTTTCAGCGTATCGATTCAAAATTGTTATATTCTCTGAATAAATCCGCAATCTAAGCACTTCATATATTGCTTTTTCTCGCGATTTTCTATCTTCTGAAAAAATTCGCCGCTCTCATGCTCGCAGCTCTCCTGTATTTTTCGAGTCGGCAGCTTTAGGATTTCCTCCCAGCCGTTGCACTCTACAAAATCAATAGCTTTGCGGAGCAGGATAATTGCCGTGTTTTGCCGTGTTTCCAACCCGTACTGAGACTGGATAGCATCCAGCCTTTTCAGAAGCTTGTCTGATTTTATTTTTACTGTTGTCGCCATGTATGCCGGTAGCATTTAGAGTATTAAAAAAATACCCGGCCATGTATGCCGGGTATTACCATTTTCAAGCTTATCCATTATGATAAGTGTCTTGCGCGCCTCCTTTTAAGCCTGCAGGTTTTAAAGCAGGACCGATTCACCCGCCGCGCAAGGTACGACTTAGGCGGACGAATTTGACGCTTAATACAAGCATGTCTTATTGTATGCTTGCAGCATCTATCTGTCAACAGTTATTACCGGCGACATAAACCGGCACTCCGACCGCCTCCACCATCATTTTTTTAAACAGCTCCTCGTCGGAATGCTCGTTACTCAAATGCAATAGGTGAACCTCATCAAGAGAATTCTTGTGCTCTTTCGCAAACTTGACGGCTCCCTGAATATCCATATGATAATCCCATACTCGCTGCTTGAGTTTTGGGGTCATCTCCGAGTCCGACATGATAGCGAAGGAATGATTAGCTTCAATCATCAAATGAGTAACCGCGTTATATTTTATAAAGGGGACACTGGAGGTATCCGAGGCGAAAAAAAGACGCTTTTCGCCGGCCTGGATCAGGTACGAATAGCACTCAACATCATGAGTTCCGCAAAATGGATAAATCATAAATTGAGAGTCCCCGCTAAATTTCGTATAGCATCCTGGCGACATTGCCACGTACCCAAGTTCGCCGACGGCATCTATAAGCATCCTAGAAGGCGGCCCAAAAACTTTGATCGGCGTATTTCTCAAAAGCTTTTCAACAGACAAAGCATGGTCTTTGTGCTCGTGACTGATTAGGCAGCCGGCTACATTGCTGAAGTCGAAATCAAGGGCTTTCCTGATATCGTCAAGCTTCACGCCGCACTCAAGAATAAGCCGCTCGCCTTCATGCTCGACTATGTAGCAGTTGCCCTTCGAGCCGCTTGCGATAGTTTTGATGTTCATCAGTTATCCATCGTAAAAGTGGGGCGGAAAATTTCCGCCCAATTGTTTACGCTTCTTAAAATGCAGGTTCGTCTGGAAAGTCCCGCTCTTCTTCGGAGATAGGTGCTGATTGTGACTGCTCCTCCCCCTGCTTCGGCGGCAGCTCTTCAACTTCCAAATCAATATTTTTGTCTTCAGGTTTTTTGGTCTCTTCGGATTCATCCTGAGACATCACATTGACGAATTCAATCGACATGGGCGCATACTTGCTGAGAAGCCGCCTGATAACCGTTTTCAAAGCCATGGCGTCAAAGTCGGTGAACCAGGCGGATTTTTTATTTTTATAGCTTGGGCTCTTCGCCTCAGCATGCTTGATAACCTGCTCTTTTGTCCAGTAGATTGATTTTTCAAAACCGTTGATCAGGCGCATAAAAAAGAAATAGCCGATTGCCCTGTCGCTGGCGCGCTCTCCCGTAATCGTTATATCTCCGGTCACCTGGTCTTCATTCACCACCTGTCCTTCATAAATCACTTTATCATTGAAGCTCTTTAATTGTCCGCTTCTTTGCGCAAGCTGGATCATACCCTTATAGCCAAGCTGGAATTGAGGGACTTTTTTCTTCTTCCACTCGCCGTTTTCCTTATAACTTTTGTTGTAAGGCACGATATAGGCGGTTCCTAAGCTCTTGCTGACGGTGAGTTTTAGGACAGCGGCCTTTAAGGCTTCCCGGATAACCGGTCCCGGTTCGCAATCTTGCAAATCGCTTGCATATGCGTCAATCAGTGAGGCGACAAACAAGTCAGCCCCCTTGCCCATAGCGTTTTTGAATTGCTCCTGCACCGTGGGATGATTTATAACCGCCTTGAAACGATCGATAGGTTTAGCTAATTCCTTAGTCATTGTTTCCTCCGTAAACTTACAGTTTAGTTAATTCTTCATATTTTTCAGCCACGCAAAGCTCTATAACCTGACAATCAAGTTCCGGCCTTGTCGTCAAAGATTCGCTGTGATCAATGAACACCGGAGCGTACAAGTTATAATGTCTTGAAAAAGTTTTGATGATGTCGAGCCCGGCTCTGATTCGCTCTCCGGTGCTCATCGCGGTCTCGTACAAGCACTCTTCTTTATTCATGATCTCGCAGACCGGAAGCACCGCGCCGTTTACTTGCTGCCTGAACATCTTAAAAGAGACATATTCAAAGTACTTGTTGACGCTCATCTCCGTGACTTCGGCAAGCTTCCGGTTATATTGATCAAGCAGGTAAAAGAACTTTTCCAGCTCGTTGAATTCGCCTGAAAGTTTCGTCATTCGCGCTTCAAGCTCTTCCATTCTCTCCTGGATGCTTCGACTGGCCTTGATCGCGGAAAGCGTTTCTCGCGCCTTGTCGCGCCGATCAGAAGCTTTTTGAAGCTCCTGGAAAAGTTCTTCCGGGACTGGCGTTTTTTCCGGAAGCTCCTGTTCAATTTTCAATATCTGCTCTTTCAGTTCACGGATTAGTTCGTTGTCGACCTGCTCTAAAATCGGGTCAGGCTGAACTTTCTCAAGCTCCGCCAGTTCTTTTTTAGCTGCGACAAGCTTTTCTTCCAGCCCTTTTTTATGGGCAAAAAGCTTTTTGCCTTTTTCGTTCACATCAGATAAGGATTTAGCTCTTTCATTATTAAATTGCTTGAGTCCTTCCTCTTCATTCTCGTCGCAGTGAGGGCAAACTATCACTTCGCCGCAAAAGCGGCACTCATTGCTTTGCTTCTGAAATTCCAGGGCATGGACAGAACGATACTTTTCGCGGGAAACATCTAGCTGATTTTCACAATATTCGATATCATTTTTATAATGTTTCAAATTAAAGTTGATCTTGTCTTTTTTTTGAATGACAATTGCCAATTGCAGGGATGCTTCCGTCTTCTTCTGCTCAAACTCGGCAATCGCCCTTCTCAGTTCTCCTGAAAGTTCGGAAAGCTTGTCTGTCGCATCAATGGCCTGAGAATCTTTAAAACTCTTGATATTGGCTTCGGCCAGATCATGAGCCTGGTTAGCGTTAGTCACCGCTTGTTCAGCCCCTTCCAGAGAAATTTTCTGGCCGTCGGTCGCTTCCTTTAATTGCCGCCTGTTCTCGTCAATCCTGGCCGGAAGCTCTTTCAGATCGTCATTTATCTGAGTCCTGCGCTGCTTCGCCCAGGCCGCCTTTTCTTCAAGCGACATATCCCCGATAGATCCCCGTAAACCTTCAACTCCGTCCACGATCTCGTCTTTATCGATTTCTCCGGCAAGCTCTATCAAGAGTTCCCGACGTTGCTCTCCCGAAAGTCCGGCAAAATAAGTCCGATCGGAGACAAGCGTAAACTTCCAGTCTCCGAAAATTTCCTTGATCTCCTTTTCAAACTCTCGCTTGGGTGTCTTCGCCTTGTCGTTAAGCCGGAATTCAGTCACATGACCGCCGAATTCAGCTTCAATCCGGCCGCGTTTCCTGGTCCATTTTTCTTTAAAAATACGTTCGAAGGACCGTTCACGGCCGTCAACCTCATACACAGCCTTGACCGCGTGTTCCGTCTTGCTCATTTCCTCGCCGCCCTCAACTGTTTTGATGCTGAAATTCGCCTTGCCCTGACTGTCCTTTCCGGTCCTTAACCAGCATTCGGCATCATATAGAGTCGTCTTCCCAGCTCCATTTCGCCCGGCATAGACTGTGCGCTTCTCGTTAAATTCAAATTCTCCGCTCAGTTTCTTGAAGTTTCGGAGAATGAGTTTTTTTAGAATAATTTTCATGGCTATCCTTAAATGAATTGAAATTCGTAATCTGTGCTCAAGGCTAGTAAGCGAGTTTTATTCTGTCAACATAAATTATTCACTTGACATCAAATATACATCTGATTACTATTTGAGTCATTGAATAACTTTTAAGGGAGGCATTATGGATAAACAGGAATTTATTTCAACGCACATCAAGTTACCTAAGGTGCTATGGCTTAGATTCGCAATGCTTCGCGCAATGAACTGCGAAGACAAGATGACCGCGATAAAAAAGGCTTTAAGCCTTTATAATAAAGAAGTGACTGAAAAGCATAAAGACGCGCTAACTGGAGATGACGGCGTTGATATTCTGTAAAAACAGACCGAAAGGAGAGTGAAATGAGTAAAGTCATCTGCGATTATTGCGGGAAAGAAGCCGTGCTGGACTCTTCATCCCGATGAGCCTGAAAACCTTGATTTCGCCTATCGTGAAGCTTTGCAAGGTATTCAGCGATGGATTGACGGCGGGAAAAATATCAAGGGATATATGAAGGAACAAACGGTTAATAGATACGGGAGGACATGGAATGATTGAAAAAGTAACTTGCTATAAAACGCAAGACGGCGATCTTTTTGAGTCTAGAGAGATGGCTATCAGAGAGCAAAAACGGCTTCGACGAGAAATGCAGGTGAAAAAATGGATTGATAAAAATTTAGATCCTACCCCGGCTAAAGACATCGTAGAGCATGGAGCCTTTAGTGATTGGATACCGGTATGGTGGCTAAAGCATTTCATCATGAACAACGGAATCTTTCTAGAGGCGGTTCAGGAGCATTTGAAGGCGGGACGGTCCATGGACACTGAGCAATTGCTTTTGCCTGCGCCGGAGGATTTGAACAGGCGTGAAGATCAAGTTCCCGACTACAGGAAAATGATCTATTGCGAAGCTTGCGAAAAAAGCTTCGACCCCTTTGACGAAGACGAAACACGGCAAGTCGGCGGTCTTTCGCTTACTGCCGTTCTCAGTAATATAGCTAAACCGACCAAGCAAGCTCGCGAAGAAGCCGAAAGACTTGGCATCGAATTCAACACAATTAAAGATGACAGCACAAAATAATTATATAATTGTTTCCCTTAGACACCTGCGGGAAATAATTCATGATGAAGCCTGTAAAAACGGGTGGTGGCCTGAACTGGAAGGATGGGAGTCAACCACGGACGATGCTCTTAATCAACGCAACCTATTGCAAGCCCGCGCAAAAATCAACGTCGCTGAAAAGCTCGCGCTGGTTCATTCGGAGATCAGCGAAGCTCTGGAAGCGGCCAGAAAGCCGGAGCTGGAAAAAGACAAGCATTGCCCGGAATTCGACAATTTTGATATCGAGTTGGCTGATACCGTTATCAGGCTGTTTGACTTGGCGGGAGCCTTCGGCATTGATTTAGGCGCGGCTATCATAGCCAAGATTGAAGCGAACAAGAAGAGACCGAGAAGGCACGGGAACAAGAAATACTAATGTACATCTCAAAGAAGAACCGCGAGGTTATTCGGCTGAAATTAGACGGGAAATGCGCCTATACGGGAACTCCCCTGAAAGATGATTGGCAAATTGATCATGTCGTCCCGATCTTGCGGACTGGCTGGAAAAACGATGCGCTGCGCGAGTATGAGCATAGATTAGACAACATGATTCCCGTGCAGAAAATCGTCAATCACTATAAAGGCGCGCTCAATCTTGAAGATTTCAGGAACTGGTATCTCGCGGGACTTCATGAGCGTTTAGGGAAACTTCCCAAAAATCCGAGAACGGAAAAAAGCAAGAGAAAAAAGGCTTATCTTCTGGAAGTCGCGGAGCTGTTCGGAATTACGCGAGACAAGCCATTTTCAGGAAAATTCCATATGGAGAAAAAGTCATGCATGAAATAAAAGTTGGAGACAAAGTTTTACTTCGTGAGTTGGTGGGAGATTATTATGACCGCAGATGGTTTTTTGTTATTCGTGAAATAACCAGAACGACCAAGACGCAGTGCATGATCGAGGACGCATACGGAGAGCGCAAATTCAGCAAGCAATCTCTTAATGAAATAGGTGATAGCTGGAAATCTTCGTACCTGGAGCTTGATCTTAGCAAAGACCAGACGGCGAAATACAATGAGTATTGCGAAAAGCTTAGACTATTATGCAAGCTTCCGGATATCTACTCTCTTGAAAAGCCGGATATCGACAAGATTTCTATTAACGAACTGGAAAATCTCGTCAATCTGTACGTCCAGCTTCTGAAAGGTTACACTTCTAAAAAGCAAGTAATATCAGATATTTAAAAAACAGTTATATGGCCTTAAAACAGCAAACTCAAACGCCGCCAATACTCAGACATGGCTTGTTAAAAACGCTCGAAAAACGGCCATATAACGTTTTTGGTAAATAATTGATTTTATTGATTATCTATTAATAAGCTTTTTTCTAATCTCCTGAGCGGCTTTTGCCAAATTGTACCGCTCGGCAACTTCAGCAATATCTTGATTCGCGGTGTCTAAAGCATCAATGACCGAAAGCAATTGCGCTTTCTTTTCCTTGTCCTTCGCCAGGACAACGCCCATTCCCAAAACTCCAGCGACAAGCCCGGATAAAGCAGATAAAATCTCTATTATATACATGTTCCCTCCTTAAGTGCTGTATTGTCCGCCAATCAATTTTTTAGCTTCGGCGTAACCGATATATTTCTGAACAAATTGTCCACCCTGCCGGACCGGCTCGCCTTTTTCATTTCTTTCATATTTCGCGCCCCATCTTCGAGGTGAATTGAACGGTTTTTCTTCGGCTTCAAGATGAAACCCGGGTCTTTGCCCGTTGCCCCATTCCGGATAAATTCCAAGAGCGACATGCTTTTCAAGATCATGTCTTCTCAGGAAAGACTCAAGCAATCCAACATGACTGGCAAAATTGATTTGCTGATTGTGAATCCTGAAGTCAATTGCAAGCCCTTTACCATGTCCGCCGGGACGATCTTCATAGGCGCAGTTGATTATAATTTTATGACCTTCCGGCAACGTCTGACGAAAATGGAAAAGAGGAACCAATATTTCAGGCCTCAAGTTCTCCCATCCTTCCCCAAACTCATTTTTGTTAAAAAAAGGCGCTATTGTCTGCCAGATAATTTCCGGCGTTTTTTGTTCCATGTTCCCCGTTTAATTTTATTTTGAAAAAAAGTGATTGAACCAACCGGCGGCGGCGGCACTGGCAACTAAACCAATTAACCACCACAATCTATTAATGATTTTCTGATTCTTATCTTTCTGCTCTCTTAAGTCTTCCTGATATCGCTTTTCCTGCTCCTCGTTTTTAGTTTTGTTCTTTTTTGCCAAATGCAAGGCTTGTTCAACCTGTTTGTTTTTGGCCTTGCATTCAGAGTCCTGAATATGGCCAAGCCGGGCGTTTTCTTCTAACTTCGCAAGTCTTGATCCGTAGCCATGCAGAATATTCATATTCGCCTCGCACTTCAGTCCGCCAATTTTTTCCTCAAGTCTGAAAATTTTACCGGCATGCTTTTCTTTCGCGACATGCAGAGAGTGATTTTCAGTGATAGCATCATCTACCTTTCCTGCCAGCGCGTTCAACTGAGGAATCACATGCTCTTTTATAAGCTGCACAAGCTGTTCGACGGGGTCCATTTTTATTTAGCGAAATCTATTGTGATAGCTTCAACTTCGGCTACGGTTTGACAAGCATTGATCTGCGCTTTGTACGGATTGTACTTTTCAAACATGATTCGGTCATTTTCTTCCATAAGCGCATCGGCGAATGTACGAAATGCGCCATCGGTCTCGAAGTCATGCGGCTCATTATCGACAGTGCAAAACTTGAAGCGGTTTGGAGCGTCAAGCGGCAAAAGGAATTTCCAGGAGACATTGCTCAGGCCGTCAGGCCTTAAGCAAAAAGTATTGTCTTCATACTTAAATCCAGCCGCGATGAAAGCTTGACAGGCTGTTTTCATTTCCGCGAGCTTGGCGGACTTGGCCTGTTCAAGTTCTACCGCGTCAATTTCAGCTTGAGTTGCTTCGCGCCATCCGCTCATAGGAAAAGATGACCAAATTGTCTCCCCTGTGATCAAGTTAGTTAAGTACATATTATTCTTTTAATCGTAAATTTTCATACCCTACTGCATAACCAACATGTATCCCACCAGTCGGTGCGCCCGCGTATGATTCTCTGATCAACCCGCTCGCATTCGTGACGATGTCCAGCTCGGCAACCATTGGGCGAGCAGTAGGAGCGGGAAGATTGCTTACAAAATTAGCATTTTGAGGACCAGGCGTAGACGCGGTTAAATCAGGGTCATCAAAAATCATTTCAGTTATTGACCCGCTTCCTATGTGCAAAATATTAATTTTAGCTTTATGCTTATAATCAAAAGGAGAACCAGCCAGCCGTAAAATTGGTGATGGTCCGACAGTTGCGTAATTTGGGATATTCCATAATTGCAAGCGAGGATTAAACCAAAACCACCGCGAATTTTTTTCTTGATAGAAAGGGATAATATTCAGTGCGCCATCAAGCGCGAACTCGCCTTGATATGACGCTTTTGTCAGTCCCGCGCTTTTCACCGCAGCATAATTTAATAAATTAGTTGCTGCCTGAACAGTGTCTATCCCCGCGTCAAAAATCAATCCCTGAGCATCAGAAAGAATAAAATATTTATAATAGGTGAAAGCCGTTAAGGTTAATCCAGGGTTAGCTCCATTTCCATTTCCCTGTTGCCAAGTCGCATTAATATTTTTTGACAAAGCAGACGCTTTGAATTGTCCGGTATTGTCATCTAGAATAAACTGCCCTTCCGTTCCGTTTATGACGTTTCCCGTATGCGACAAAATTATTCGCGGAAGCGTGCCAATAACTAATGATTCCTGAATGTTATTAAGCTTTGTATCAGAATCATTTACAAGTTCAAACTCATCAGAGGCGTTATTGTAGACCTGACCGACCGCTCGCCAGCTATTATGCGGGTGATACCATCCCCGAAGAAATCCAATATTGTCATAAGGCTTATAACCTGAAATCTTCGGTTTTCCATCCTCGGTGAGATAAAGCCAATAATTACGATCAGGCGTTCTGGTAAATCCAGTTTCAAAGTCAGTCGAAGCGGACCACCGGAAAAAATCAAAATCAAATCTTCGGTCCTGGCCATTCGTGTGAACATCAAAATCAGGTTTTTCAGAAATGACCGTGTCGGTATCTTGCAGCCTTATTGTCAGTGAATTAATGTCCCTGTAGCCTTTACCGAAGTATTCCGGCCTTACCAGAGTGCTTGTTGCTTCAACTCCCACATAGCCAATAAAAGCTCTATTTATCTGTTCAAATATTGACCCGTTGTAACGTTTCCAAACGTTCAAATCGAAATCATACCAATAATCGCCTGTCGCAGGACTTGCAGGCTCATCTCCCCCTATAACCGGAGCTGTAAAAGTAACATCGATAGTACTTCCGTCATCTTCAGCGAAGATATAACCTAAATTGAATAATTCAAGAACATCATTATTATTGAGTACTTGAGCAGGATTAGGCGTATCAGGGTCAACAAACATGAATCCGCGACGGCAATAATCAAGACGAATATTCGAAGCGATACGACAATAAAACCACTCCAATGTAGATTGATTGAACAAAATAACGAACTCACCAATTTTACTTGTGAGTTCGCTTTGCATATTATCGACCGTTATGAACGTGCCGTTCTCTCCCAAAAATCGCGTATCGTCCTGACCTGTCAAGGAAGCGTCATTGACCTGACAGGTATTATTTGTAGCTGCGGGAGCTGGTAGAACAGATGATATTATATCAGTGTCAATCTCGGCTGTAACGCCGTTTACGTCATAAATTAAAGACGTAGCGGCCCCTAAAATCGTAAAGGTGCGCCCCGATGCATTTCTGTCAAGATAAGCTGGAAACTCGGAAGTTGAACGAACCGCGCCTGATATGACCTGATTTGGTTGCCCGGCAATCTCGGAAGGGTCAACCGGCAAGCCGTCTATCACGAGATTATTGAATCTTCCAGTCCCCCAGGGAATAGAAGGAGTTCCTAAATTTTGTCCTGGAGTTGGCGCGCCTGATCCGTCCCGCCCTACAAAATCGCCCTTTAAGACTCGATTCAGCCGGTTGATGTGATCGGCATCTATGATTTGACCGTTGCTGCGATCAATTAAAGTATCTAGTCCCATTTTGCTACGTAAAAACGCCGTCGTTTAAGTTTTTTCCAAATTGTCGAAGCTTCAAAGCCGTTCTGAAGTTCTTCAGGTCTTTCTCTATCGAGATGACTTTAAATTTGATGTTGCTCGTTATTTCAATACTTCCAAAAGTCAGGGGGTAAGGCGTGACCGCGTCTCCGTAAGTCGCTACACCGTAGACCGGTAGAAAATCGCCTTCAGCCGGTTTTTTCAGAAAAGGAGCGTCAACGCTTACCAGATCAAGCAATTTTACATCTTCAGCTACGACAGCCGGCACTTCCGCCATGACCTCGATCTTGGGGTATCTGAATTCATCAGCGATGGATTGCCCGACATCCTGAAGCGTTCCAGAGTCGGCGATCATAGGGAAGTCGAATTTGATTTGCCTGACTCCAGACTCAAGGATAGAATTTGTATCCTCGATGACAGCCGCTCCGTCGTTCAGGTAGATTGAGTTGAACTGTCTTTGCTTGCCGTTGTTGTAGTTTTTCAAGCTGATTAAGTTCGCGTTGTTGCTGATTTCTCCGCGTCCCCGAAGTTCAAGAGGCGTTCCCGTGTCTCTGTTCCGGCTCCTGACAATTATGTCGTCATCCTCCAAAATCAGGACTGAACTGGAAGCTATTAAAATCAAGTCTAAAGCTTCCTTGACTTCCAAGTTGTCGAGTGCTTCCGGAGTGTCAATAATAAAGTCCAGTTCCGGGTTAATATCAGCCGGGTCAAGGTTCAGAACTACGCCAATAGCCGGTTGAGACAAAATGCTGATTAAAGCCGTTTTCGCCGTGCTGCCAGCCGGGATTATTCCAGCCGGAACCCTGGTTGTTCTGAAAACTGAATCTTTCGAGTAGACCTTCAGCGTTATTTCGTCATTCGTGATGTTCAGCCTGGTCATTTCGTCGTTGATTAGCCCTTCAAACTGTATTTTTTCTTCGCTTACGAAAGTCTCCGAGTCAATCTTCAAAGCTTGTATCTTTACCTTAGCACGATCGCGCACATAAGTAAAAATAGAGCGTGAGTCGTTCTCGTTGAAAGTTCCTTGTCCGTTCTGGCATTTCAGGGTTACGTCGTCGAAACGAAAAATTCCGATTGAGTAGTCAGTTGAGTCAATCGAATTTTTGACTTTACTCAGACCGTCGAGTTTGACGTAGTCTGAGACTTCGATTTCGTCCCCGTACACGCCCTCGGAGACGAGCGGAGTTATAAAGACCTGTTCGACTCTCATAATACTATAGGCAGAACAAAAGCCGCTATACCGGCAATTATTACAACAATCTCGATAACTCCCATAAACAAGGCTTTGGACAACCGTTGCTCTATCATTTTTTGATATTCTGCCCGCGTTTGTCGTGGATGCTTAGGCGGTAAAGGCGGCAGCAACATATTATCCAGCCTCTTTCAAAATCATTTTTAAATCCACCATGGAGTTATATAGATTCTTTCTATATTTATCCTTGTACTTGTTCGTCACCTGGACAAGCGGCAAATCTTCAAGCCGAAAACCCCGGAGCGCATATTTGAAATACGGATCGCCGGCGCGTCCGCCGCAAAGCGAGACATAGAAAGGAACATCACGGTCAAACAGGCTGTAAATCAAATCCAAGTCTTCATTAAGGCCTGGCGGATAGTTCTTGAAGTCTATCTGAATAGGATTGAAGACTTCCAGGGATTTTTCCACATCCACGCGGCCGTTGAGCAACTTATTTTCCCGGTTGTTTTTGTCTTTCGTCACCTGGGATATTATCGGGAAGCCTAAGAGCGTTCCAAGTTCGTCAGCCATGACGACGGAATTAAGAAATTTTTCCTGATTTGCCGTCTGCGTTTTGGTGACCTGAATTCTCAAGAGAAAGCCTACTCCCGGGAAAATCGTACTTGTATTGACCGTATCGAACTCATAATAAGACGAATTTCGAGCATAGTCAGTCTCGCTGATCGCGCTCTTTGTATCGCCGTTGACGCTTATGACATTCGTGAAATCTACGTAACCGATAGTGTCGAAATATTGAACATTATACTCTTTCCAGTTATGATTCAGAAGGAAAATCCGGTTAAAGTTCCTGTTCTGGCCTATCGGAATTGTGATAGTCAGCGTTTCGGTCGTAAGATCGTCAGAGCCGACAGACCGCCAAACAGTATAATAGTTTCTATCCAGCACGAAAGGCGCGGAGTCAGCACCGCTTGTCGCTCCGGCCTCCGTCTCAAAGCGTTGACTGTCCGCCAAATTGATATCGAAAAATTTAATACCGCCCGTAACTCCCATTATCCTATCCTTTGAGAAGTTCCCGAAAATCTATCCTCATTTTGCCGCACCGTCAGGAAGTCAGCCGCGTTGTCCTGAAAACCGATTATCACCTCAACGCGCCTTGCTTCCGCTTCTTCTTCGACCTCTTCAGTCTCGCGCCGCACCGCTCGCTGATCAGCCACGGCGTTGACGACCTCCTCGAAGTTTTGGCGTGGGGTTATCAGCTCGCCCGGTTCAAGCAGAAATGGAATTCGATCACCGAAACCAGTTCCCGCGACAATTCCGCCTTGCTGCGCTTTCTGCACCTGAATAGCTCTTTCAGCTCCGTAAGCGATTACGGCTGTAGCCGCCGCCGCACCGAGCGCCGGCCCAACGACCGGTATTCCGGCCAAAGCCGAGTAAGCCGCCGTAGCGCCGCGCTGCGTGTCGATTGTGATTTGCACCAGGGCCGCCGCCTTGCCGATAGCTTGTTGTACCGCATTTTCAGAGCGTTGAAGCTGCGTCAGAGCAAACAAAGCCTGTTGAGCGTTCTGGAATTCCTCTTTTCGAAAAAAAGCCTTTATCGCGGCAATCGTCTTGCCGAATTTCTCTTCATCTTTAGCTCTGAGCTGATTCTCTTTTCTGATAGCCAGAATTTCTTTTTTGACCGCCTGAGAACGAATTTTCTCTTTACTCTCGAAAGAGTCCCGCAATTCCTGTAATTCCTGATCTCGTAGAGCTTTACGCTTTTCGGCATCCAGTGCGGCCAGCTCGTCTGCTATAGCGATCTCTCGCTCTTCTTCTTCGCGTCTAAGCTCCGAGCGTTGAGCGAAGTATTCAGCTTCGGCGATCGCCAGCGCAGTTTGCTTAAGCCTTAAATTTTCAATAGCAGCTTCGCGCTCTTCAGCATCTTTGATGCTTTCAATTGCTCGCGCCTGTTCTCTGATATCCTGACGCTGCTGAAGAAAAGCGGCTTCTTGCTTTTTCTGGTCGTCAAAGGAAGCCCTTAGAGCTTCGCTTTCATCTTTCAGGCCTTGAATTCTTTTCTGTCGTTCGCCTTCTTCCTTTTGCCTCTCCTCTTCGTCTTTTGCTGATTTTTCGGCTTTGATCTTTTCCTGTTCAGTGAAAAAATCCTGTTCTTCTTTGATGAGCTGTTCATTTAGAAGTTTGACATTTTCCAGAGCCGCCGCCCTTCGTCGCTCGTCCTGCTCCGCTTCGGCCTCTCTCTGCTTCGTTTTTAGGCCTTGACGCCGCTTCAGAAAAGCAATTTCTTCGCTGCTTTGCTCGGACAAGAAAGCTTGAATTCTCTCGTTTTCATTCCTGAGAGCCTCAAGTTTTGAGTCAACGACCTTCTTCTCAGTCTCAGACTCTTTTTGCGCAGCCGCCTGTCGTTCTTTTTGACGTTCTTCCTGATACGCACTTTCTTCTTTTAAAAGCTGTTCCTGAAGCAATCTAAGATTAATAAGCTTAGTCCGCTTTATATCCTCGTCTGCGATCTTTTCTAAAGCGTTTTCTTTCGCTCTCAGCTCCTGCTTTCTTCTCAGAAATTCAAGCTCCTGCTCCGTCGCGCCTCGCAGCCTGGCCGTGTAGATCGCTTTTTGGTCTTTCTCTTGCTGAAGAAGAAGCCGTTTTTGTTCCGCCGTGCCTTTAGCCGTCGCCTCGTTCGTGTCGCCAAAAAACTTCTCGATTAGTTGAATGATCTCTGGCAAAAAAGCAATTAAAAGCCCTAGCCCGGTTTGAATCAGCAACCCTTTAATGGCGACACGCATCCCATTTACTGCTGTCGTCGCGGCCTGTACCGCCTTTAGTGTCTTGTAGAACCCTACGGCAGTAAGGCCAAGCGCCGGAATCAGGCTATTATCCAGAAGCTGGACTATTTCGGGCAGGAACGCGATAAACAGACCAAGACCGGTAGAGCCAAGCAAGCTTTTTGTAGCAAGCGTCAAACCTTTCGTAGCGGCTGAAGAAGCAATCAGAGCCGCCCGAAACTTCAAAATAGCGATTCCCGAGAGACCGACGGCAGCCGTTAAAGCCGCCGTCACCGTTCCGGCCAAAACCAGTTTGGAAATAAATTCGGCCAGAGCGGGATTCTGCTGAAGAAGCTTTAGAAATTTAGTTGTCGCGGTCGTCAGCACAGTAACGTTTGGCGCAAGGTTCGCGCCTACCAGAATATTGAGCGCTTGAAAGTTATTCCCTAAAATTACGAGCTGATTCTTGAGGCTCTGACTTTGCTCCTCGTAAGCGTTAGTGAAGGTCGTCAGAAGCTGTTGAGAATCGGAAAGGGCATCTAAAGTTTCTTTGAATTTTCCGGCCTGCTCGCCCGTTAAGGAAAAAATAAGCTTTTGAGCCTCAACTGATCCGAATAATCTTTCAACTGACTGTTTATTGAAGTCCTGCGCGCTTGTAAGCTCATTCAAAAAACCTTCAAGTCCTTTCGCTCTAAGGGAAGTTGAATTGAATTCAATACCGAGCCTTTCAGCCTCTTCAGCCGCCTCCCTCGTTGGCTTAGCTACATTGCTTAATACTGCAGTTACAGATGTGTATGCCTGAGCGGTCTTGATTCCTCCCGTTGTCGCCGCCGACACCGCCGCGAGCAGTTCTTCAAGCGAAACGCCGTAAGACTGGGCTGAACTGGCAGCCTCCCCGAAAAAACTTGAAAGTTCCGCAATCGTCGTCTTTCCAAACTTCTGAGCAGTGAAAAACTTGGCCGCGACAAGTTCCGCTTGTTCAGCTTCAAGTCCGTAAGCGTTCAAGGCGGACGTTACGCCGTCTGTCGCCACCGCCGCCGAAGTTATACCGGCGACGGCCAAGCGCGACGTGCTTCCCAGAACTCCAATCGCTTTTTCGGCGTTGACCCCGGCTGAAACGATATCGAAAAGGGATTTGTTGACGGCCTGCAGTGTAACGGGAAACTCAGTCAATGCTCCAAGCGCGTCACCAGAAAGCTTTTGGAAGTTCTCGTCAAGAGTGCCAGTTGCGAAGCTGGTTTCATCAAGCAGAGTTTTGACTCCTCTTAGCCCGTTGTCAAACTCGGCAAATTGAGCTGTAGCGAGCGCGATTGTCCCCGTGAATCCGGCAAAGGCTATCGCCCCCGTTTTGGCTATCGTGTTAAAGGTATCCTGTAGAGCTGCAGTCTCTTTTCCGGCTTTAGACAGAGCGTCCTTGTAGCCCTGAATATTGCCGTTAATTCTGATTATCAGCTCATTATCTTTAGCCATCTACGCCTTATTTTTCGCTTGTTTCTGCTTCTCTTTGAGTATGTCTGAAATGTGCTTATCTACAGCCTTGAGAGTTTTTTCTGAGGGCGGAGCTATCTTTTGCCGTTTTTCGTACAGCTCCATTTTTATACCGTGCATTTGAGCAAGCACGGCTGTTTTGTTGTGCGTTCGCCTGTGTATCGCTTCAAGGCAGGCATCCAAAATTTTGTAGGTCATGCCTGTGAATTGCTCCCAAGTATACCCGTACTCGGACGCTATCAGGTCGAAGATTATTGACCAGTCAATTCTTGATGCTTTTTTATCACCGGCAAGATCGCCTCTAGCCACTTTCCCAGGCCCTCCACGTCGTCAAGCTCAGGAATATTGAGCGCGCGACAATTGCAAAGGACTCTAACTAATTGCGCCTTGTCTTTCACGGACCAAAAAAGGGAACGAAATTTTTGCAGCGGAGTAAGATCGACTTTGATTGTTTCGCCAGTATCAGGGTCAATCTTTTCAGCTTCGATATCAGCCGCCACAACCGATTTTTGGCTTTCCAGCGTCAGTTGATGCCAGGCCAGCAAGGAAAGTTTTTCAACGTCCCAATTCACGAAAGCTTCCGAGACTTTCTCTTTGCCGCCAAGCAGCATTTCAGCCGCCAAGTCATCGGCTATAGTGAAGGGTCTTAAGGTGAGTTCTATTTCCGAGACAGTGAACTTCACCTCTTTCGGCTGAAGTTCCTGAAGGTTCATCGCTGAAGTCATTATACGTTCCCTATATATAAAATTTTAGTTAAATCATGCCTGAGCCAAGGGGCATGATTTAGAAGTTAACCAGCCAATCAAAGTTTTTTCTTCCGTCACAGTCCGCATTAATCTCCCCAGGCAATCTGGAATATCCGCGAGACATTGTTCAGGCAACACTTCATTGAATCCCAAAGATTCTAAATAATCTATGCTTCCCGCGTGCAGCCAGAACACGAGAAAATTTTCTCCTCTCTCCCTCTGGACAACCTGTTTGCCGCCTTCCAGTTCGGCTATTATTTCATCTACGTCATTCATGATTACTATCCAAAACAGGTTATCGTTTAGTGTCGTAAAAAGCAGATATCGCCGCGATTTCAGGATTTGACAAAATGCGGGAATAAATTGCGTTTTGACGGAGTTCTCCGATCATCCCACCCGGATCATCGAAAATCGCTCCGCCTAACACGAGATTTCGAGTATTCAAAAGCGGCTGATCAATAGTAGTGTCTAATGCGGGAGTCTCAACTCCGTCAATAATCACGGAAGCTCCATTCGTAACATTGCGGCGATGTTTATAAACAATCGTCTGCAACGATCCCGAAAAACCGGGAAGCCCAAACGTCAAAATGTCGTTAGGCGTTCCAGCTCCGCCGCCCGTCCCGGAATACTGAATTCTCGCTCTGTTGTCTCCGCCTCCCAAAGCCCTTTGTCCGCAAAGGACCGGGACAACGGTGTCAGATCCGCCAGAGTCGATGCCGACAAATACTCTGAAAAAACCATTCGGGTCAGTTGAAATCATTCTGGCCAATAGCACTATTGTAAAATCGTCAACGTTGTTCAACCTGTTCCAGTCAACGCAGGCAAGTTGCGGCCCTTGCACCGGATACTCTACCGCTCCGGTAAGCGCGTTGTAATTCGGACGGCTTATTGCGTAAGGAGCAAACTCATCGTTGAACCCTTCCGAGCTTGTCCATCTGTCGATATTTGTTCCCGACAAGATAAATTTCGAAGGGTCGGAGCCGTCCAGCCAGCACACGCAGCCTGCAATGTCTTTTGGCAATAATGGGCCGGTTTGCACAGAAAAAAAACCGCCTCCGGGCTTCAGAGTCTTCGTCAGCCCGGCAGGAAGCGCGTAATATAGGTCAGGCATGTCTTTACCAGCTTACAATATAAAAATAACCTGAACCAGGAACGGCAGAACTGTATTTGTATTCCAGTACCCCGTTATGCGGGAAAGGATATAAAACCGGACCAATCCCCGCAGGAACTTTTAACTCACTACCAGTCTCGGCAAATCGGACCGTCATTTCAACATCCGTTGAATTATAAAGCATCAGCGTAGTTGAAAACTGATCCGTTCCCAAATCAAGCAATGGAGCAAAGCTCGCGGGGATACTTCCGAACGCCTGTACCGTATTGAATAATTCATTCGTCCGCGAACTGTAAATTGAATTTTGCGTAGGTCTTGTGCTCATGACTTAATTTCCGCAACCGGTTGCAGGTATGATGTGTCGCGCTCTGAAAATGCCGTCTTGATCAGAATCATAAACCAGGTTAGCCGTGATCTCTCCTTCGTTAAAGGCTTTTTCGGCCATGCCGAACGGATAGCCAAGCGCGGTTATCCTGAAGCAGTCAATTAGCCACATCGAGCCATCCGTTTGCTTCTGTGAAGAAATCAGCGCGCCGAATTCCTGAATACATGCGCCGTTTTGCCCGACCAACACCTCAGTTTTCTTGAGAGATGGCGGATTAAGTTCAAATTCGGCAGTGTCGCCGACCGTCATCGCCACAGCTCCAGAACCGCCAGTCAGTACAATTCCCAAGTCGGAAAAATCAACAGTGCCGCCCGTGCCTGGAACCGTGATAGGCGCATCGTTCAACTTTAGAGAGTCATCTATATATTGCAGGTCATCGCCCCTGAAAAAGTCAACATTAGTCAGTCCGTATATATCAATTGTCGTCGCTGATACCGCGACAACTGTATATTTACCGAACTTCAGATTAGCTTCGCCGGTAACGGCGATAACGCCAATACTGGCAATACCAGTTGTCGCGTCATTGACGCTTGTCCCTTGTTTGTTTGCGAATTCGTCCACGCTTCCAGCCGCATTTTCAACAGTCGTGGGAACTGCCCCCAGGAACAATTGAAAAAGAAAATCCGGAACTTCTTTCGGACTCATAACTATTTCCGCCGCGCTTGCGCCAGGCTGAGACGACCAGGGGTAAGGGGCTGATCCGCCTGTCAATGTGACCAGCTCGCCGGTCACATTGAGAGAAGCGTTTCCCAGGACTCGGAAGGTTCCGTAAGGATTTCCCGTAATTATATTGTAGGGAGTCATTGAATGAATCCCGTATAATGTTCTCGGCTTGCTTAAGGGCATTTTTTGACTCCTATATTATTTTTTCGGTTTTAAAGTTCTGGAAAAGAATTTCCGGGATATCGTCCAGCGCGTCGCCTGTCTTGATATCGTAAATCTTGTTGTTAAATTGAAAGCGAAAGTCTTTTTTAGCGATTTTTCCGGAAAACGGCGAGATGGGCAAAGTCTCTTTCTCGCTCAATTCCGGCGTTTTTTCTTGTTCTTCAGGCATAATTTAAGAAGCGATAGCGGTTTTTAGACGCACGCCGCCGACCTTGTAGACCGGGGAACGAGCATTTTCAGCCCACAGGGCCGGGGCGATTGTTACAATTTTAAATTTTGACATGTACGGAAAACGGTCAAAATTTTCTTCAAGTATTTCCTTGAATGCACGAGAATAACGAAAAAGCCGTTTTCTTGTATCACCTTCCGGTGCGTTCAGGTTTGTCCACTGCACGAGAAAAATATAAGTGTTATCTTCAGCCGTAGCCGACGTGATAGAATTCGTCTCCGACATTTCCAGGCCATAACGGACAAGCCAGTCCTGGCTGAATACTCTGTCGTCGAAATCAGTGCTGTTATAGTATTGCTCGTCAGTCGGCACATCCAGGACAACGCCGTCCGCTTTCTCCGCATCGATTTCAGCCAGTTTTGCCGGCAGCTTGGATTTTATCAAGTTCAGCAAGTCGGCCTCAACCGTTTCTATATCACACTTCATTTTACAATACCCATCTCAAAACGGGGATTCCAATTACAATCGCGGCGCAGACGGCGACCAAACAATTTATTTGATTTATAGACATTTTTATTCAGGCAGTTGATTAGCTATGTCCGCATCAATCGTGTTGATGATCTCGCGGACCATACGCTGTGAGAAAAAGAGAAATTTTCTGGCAGGCATTTTGCTTGTTCCCTCCTGCACGTAAAGCGGATATGGCGCGCCCTTTTCAGATTCCGCCCTTGTTCCTACCTCAAGACTTAATTTACCAACACGAGTTATTGAGTCCTTAGTCTGCCCGATAATTGATTTTTTCAGCTTTCCCGAGACTCCCCCGCCTGATACTTTCCGGCCAAGCCGAACGCTGCCCGGAAGCGCGCCCGTGAGAATCGGCGCGCCTGGAGCAAGAACTTGCTTTCTTTTCGCATAAGGCCGTGAAAGCGGCTGGTACTTGCCGGTTCCCTTGAGAATAAAATTTTTTGTCGATTCCTTCTTTATGATCCTTGCGGACTCTCCCATTGAAAAAGACAGGTTCAGCCCGGTTTTTTGGGCTTTATTCAAGGCTTTTTGAAAGGCCTTATCCGCGTCTACATCGTAGGAAATCGGGTTTTGATTATCGGGCATCTCTACAAAGCTTTATATTCTTTCAAAAATTCATCAGGAGACTTCACAAGCAATAGACCGTCTTCTTTCTTGATGATCCAGTCATGCTCAAGCGTTATAATTTGCATTTCAGCACTCTGGACTTTGCAGTTGACTTGCTCTTTGTGACATTTCGGAATCATGAGACTATGAGCCGCGTTTTTCGTAAAATGCCTTAATTTTTGCCAGTTTGACCGGCGAAATTGCAAGGCTTCTACGATATCTCCGGTTAAACCCCGGTACTTGGTAATTACCATAAAGTTAAAGGGATTCCTCTTGAGAATCAGGAACTCCCCATATATTAACAATTTGTCCTATACCCATGTTCAGCGGCTGGCATAACACCGCATTATAAGCCCTGGTCCTGGTTGATATCTTTAACCCCTCGACCCCTGTGACTACTGTTCCATCAAGAAAAACTGGCTCATATCCTGTTGCCCCCAATTTTCGGAGTTCACTTAATTTTTGTTCCAGTTCATTCAATGTAAGCGGTTTGCGGATCATCAAATCATCCCCTACCATTGCGCCGTATCCCTTTCCCAAACCGGGCAAATATTGTTCGTCGCGTTGTAGCTCTGAACGCCTTGCCCGGCTGATCTCGCCACGGCATCGTTTAAAACGACTTTGCCGCTCTGGATATCGGACAGCAAAGTCTTTGCTCTTTTTAAAGAAGTTCCAGAGTTCAAAGTCTGGGGAGTAAAGTTTTCAGGAATCCTGACATCTTTTTTCAGATTCAGAACTTTAGCGACACGGTAAGCGACAAAAGCAATGCTTATGCTCTTTGCAATCTTCAAAGCTTCAGTCCCGGTCAAGGGAACCGTGTAGCGATTCGAGATTGCAGCGTCAATGATTGCTTCCTCTTGAGATATGAATTCAGTTACCTCGTCACTCGTCAACGTGTTAGGCGTTGAGCCAAAGGTAATATTTTTAAATTCGCTCTCTATGTCGTTTACGGTTGCGTATGACATTGATTCCTTGTCTCCTTACTTCTTTATATTTAAGCAACCGCGTCTTTAATCAGATAAGCCGCTCCAACATCAGTTATCAGGTCCTCGTAAGTATGATCTACCTGAATCAGCTCGGAGTTTGGCGGTTCAACCAGCTTGTTTCTAAAAACACGCACTGAGGAAGATTTACGGAGGGTAAACCCTAGAGTCGTTATTCTTTTTGTTCCTTTCATCGGAGCAAAACCGAAAACGATATTTTTTCCCCAGGTCGGCAGCGGATCGCCGAGCGGTTGTCCGCCTTTGGAGGGAGCGTATTGAGACCAGGCCATGATCAACCGGTCAACCTTCATCGCTTTTTTGAGTTCTTCAAGGCTTAAACCGCTTCCCATACCGGACGTATACTTGTACAAGTCCAGCAGGTCAGGGTGATAGCTCAACGCGTTTTCAACGTCCCAGGTTATCAGAGCGAATCCGCCCGGCATCCTGGTGTCTTTTCCGGTTTTGGCGTAAATGGAGGCTCTTGCTGCCCTGAAAACTTCTAAGGGCTTCGAGTTGTCGTAGTCGTTGAATTGATCCGTCCCCGACAAAGTCACATTGTTCGTTAAAACTGAAGTGCTTGTCATACTTGAAGCCAGCGCGAATTCTCTACCAAGCTTCAATCTTTCAGTTACATCCATCGTGGAATCTTCACGCGCCTGGAAAGGTTCAACTTCGTTGCCGATTTCCTCTTCGCTGATCGTGTCTGAAAGACCGTGTTTTTCAAGAATGTAGCGATCCGAGCTTTTGGTATCAACTGTAATTCGGGGATATGTCGCCATACCTCCAACCAAATCATGAACTATCCTAAGATGCTCATTTCCGTATTTTCCAATTAGTCCGGTACTTTTTTTTACGGTGACTCCCGTCAATACCTGATCCGCTACAAGCCCTTCGACGTTGTGCCGCCTGCTTACATTTGCTAAAAGCCGGTCTTCACGTGCGGCGGTTGTTGTTCTTGACATTGTTTATTTTCTCCTAATTTTTCTGGTACAATACCGGGATTAAGTTAATAACCTCATCTGCGGCTGTTGCCGCCTCTAGAGCAATTGCTACAACGTAAACCCCAGCCCCCGCCGTTTGCAGTTTGCCGTTTCCCGCAGATTGCAGCTCCGCGCCGCTCGCAAAAGCCGCAGCTGATATTCCTTTAGCAAAAGAGTCGCCGGGGACACTGACAATAGCGTCTTCAGCAGAATCAGGAGCATTCAGTAAAAACCCATTCCCTTTTTCGTCAGCTGTATCACTAGCGACAATCGCGCCTGATCCGTTATCCTTGACATAAAAATATTGTGACGTACTCAGGTCCGCACCAGCAGGTAAAACAACCGGAGCAGCTCCTTGAACGTATTTCACAGGCAGCACCTCAAATTGATCACCAACCGCCGCGCTTTCCAGGGCAACCGCGCAAACCTTATCCCCGACAATAGCGTTTCTCATCTTGCCTTCCGCGTCGGCCTTCAATGCCACCACGCCGGAGGAAGTCAGCGTAATGACTTCAGCCGCGACACCTTGCGCGCCCCCGCCGGTATCGGCGATCTCGCAAGCTTCGTCCGCCTGCGGATTATTCATCAGAAATCCGAATCCATGAGCGCCGTTCGTGCCGCCAATAACATTTGCTTTTCCGGAGCCGTTGTCGCCTACATACAGATATTGAGATGAGCTCAAATCGACAGCGGCAAGCAGAGACCTTGTGTATCTTTCTTTAGCGTAGCTTCCCATTATGCCTCCTCGTATGCTTTTGACAGTTTAGAGTCTTCAGACAAAACAGCGCGGACAGCGTCGCCATAACTGAGCGACTCGTCAAGCTTCATTTTTTCCTCAGCAAGCTTGTCGATTTTACTCTGCACGTCTCCTCCTTCTTCTTCGCTCTGCGAATTCTTGCCGCTTTCATTCAGCTTGACCGGCTGAGCTTTTGCGGCAAAGTCGGCCATGTCTCCTTTCATGAACGCTTCTTTTTGAGCCGGGCAGACCTTGCCCTCCGACAGCATGGCGTTGAACTGGCCTTCTTTTTTGTCCTTCTCGCGCTCCTCAGTCAGTTTAAAGACTTCTTTTTTCAAGTCGTCAATTCTGCTTTCGCTTAACTTGAGCTTGTCTGCCAGGTCTTCAGAGCCTGCAAACTTCTCTTTAAGCTTTTTGTTTTCCGTTTCGGAGAGCCGCAAGTCTTTTTCGGCTTGCTCAAGCTTCTCGGAGAGCTTGACGTCTTTTTTATCCAAGCCGCATTCAGCCAGGAATTTTTCCTTCTCTTCCGGCGGCATGGCTTTAAATTTTTTGATCAAATCAGGCATATTTTCACCTAAATGTAAGTTAGAGTCCGATGCGCCGGACAGTTTCAGAGACACGCAGGTCCGTTGACCGCTTGTCGATTCGCTTAAATTGACAGCCTCCATGTCTCTTATAAAAGGGATGTTAGTCAAAGCGGCACCCCCCAGCAGAACATCATAAATCTTGCCCGTTTCAGGGTCTTTAAAGTTGTAGATAAATTCAGACGAAACAAATTTAAACTCATTGTCTTTGATTTTTTGCGCTCCCTTTGGTGTCCAATCTACCTGAGCAAAAAGAGCATCATAATTCTGCTCGTCCTTATCGATATTCAGCTCAGTGATCCATCCCGCCGCTTCGTCCCAAATGTTATGAGAAAAATTGAATGGAACTACAGGCTTTCCGTTGAGCTTTTGCCGCCTGCAATCAGCGTCAAAATTCTGCTTAAGCTTTTGCAGGTCGGTGAGAGTGATCTTTAAATCTTCCTCGAACCTTCGCTCAAAGTTGCCGACTCTCAGAATTTCAACGCGCTTCGATTTGTTGTCTTTGTCTATCTTGATAGGCATTTCTAAAACTTTATACTTTTCTCGATTTCTTCAATTTGACTTGGCGTTCCCTGTATGCTCAGACCTGCAGGACTAACAGGCTTGTTGCCTTTTCTTCCTGAAATCTGCGCTTTTATCCAGCTATTACAGTTGTGGTGCAACGGCGGCAATTTATTTGAAGTCACATATTCTTCTTTAGTAAAAACTCTACCGGCAAGCTCTTTGCAGATCGCGGCCTCCGGGCTTGGATTCATAAAGATGAAAGACTCTATCGAGTCAAAGACTTTCTTCTCCTGAAAGATCGCATTTCGCGCCGTGTTGACGGCGGCTGAAACTGCATTCGGCCCGGCTACGCGAACACTCGGACCGGTCACATAATCTTTGACGACTTTCAGCAAGTTGGCTTCCATCTGAGCTTCCGTCGGCAGAATATCAACTTTAGTTGTAAAAGAAAAGAAAAGATTTTTCCTGATATCAGCATCTTGGCTTTCGACAATCAGGTCAGCTTGAGACGCCGCGGCAGCTTTTGAATCGGACGGCAAAGCTTTAATTTCGGACTCTTCGGCAAGCTTCAGCCCTGATCCGGAAAGCTCGCTTTTGACTGCGGCTGTAGCGTTGACGTAGATACCTGCCAGTTGGTCGGATATAAGTTCTTTATACTCGTTTTTTCCGGGAACTTGAAGCTTGTTGACTTCTTTTCTCCTTTTAGCCGGTGAAATGTTTTTATAGATAGTCATCATGCCATTGACAAGCAGTCCGCCCCGCCGCTTCATATTTTTAGACATCATTTCCGAAAGGTCTTTGCCTTTCTTCTCTATGCCCTGCGATATATTGCGCTCTGCAAGGCTGTAATAAATTTCAGCGAGTTTCTTTGCCTCCGACTTTTTGTCCGGCGTTTTCTTCGTGCCTTTAATGTCGATCTCAGGCAGCTTGTAGCGTTGATGAATAATCCTTTGCAGATCGTCAGTAACTTCTATCAGATCACTCCCTGAAAGAATTTGCAGTACTTCAGCAAACTCTTTTCCGGCCTTGTCATTGATGCCTTCAACCGCCAGCTTAGGGTATTTTCTTTGTCTCCCGAAATTCTGGTCAACGAGCATGCGAATTACTTTTGCGTTGACATTGTCGCTGATAGCCTTCGCGTATACCTGAATTCCGGCAAGAAAGATGTCTGATAGGTCGGAGCCTAAAGCCCAGGAACCAGAAGAACCGGAAAGGCCAAGCTCCATGAACCCGGCTAAAACGCTTTTTGCCATTCCCTGATTTTGTCGGCGGATAGCTCGGTCTATCGCTTCGCCGTCGTGGTCAATTTTCAGGGAATCAATTTCAAACCCCTCCGGAACTGTAATGTATTGTTGTTCATGTGCGACAAATCGCGATAATGAATCCTCTAAAACTTTTTGAGCGTCACTATTTTCTTGCCCTCTCGGGATTCTGCCAATTGGTACGCCAGTGGATGCCCGTTCTCCGCCTATCATATCGATTTTTTCCCAGAAATCTTTTCGGATATAATTTCCGTAGATCGGGCGCAGCATTGAAATCCCCTCGTACAAATCGCCCTCCATTTCCGGAGCAATATGCAGGAGAAATTTTCCGGGCATATAGACAGTGTCAGCGCGCTGTGAATAATCGTCCTGCCGAACCTTTAAAAGCGTTCCGTCTCGGTCAATATACCACTCTTCAATAGTTTTCGGCGAACGCCAGTCCAGTCCCTTAATACCTAGATAGGTACCGTAAACTTCATCGTCAAAAACAACTTTATTTGTAAGCTCAAAAAGCGAATACCCAAAGTCTATTGAAGTTAGAGCTTCTCTAAGAAACTTGGTAAAGGTCTTTGGATGTTCATGCGTTCCCATGTCTTCAAAAAGAATATACTGCATGAATTCAGCTATTTTTTTATCTTTTTCCTCTTGAGATGCGGGTTGCATAAACCAGCGAGCTGATAAAATCGGATTTTTGACGATATGCAAAATTAGAGTGATTTGATCGTCACTCCGGCGCATCTTGTCATATTCCTCGGCACGTTCCGTGCCCGTAAGCCTCGGAAGGTACTCTTCATAGAACCGATTCCCGGAAATATCTATTCCAGACGTGCCAATCGGCGCGGTTTTCGTGTCCCTGATTTGCGGATATCCTGTTTTGTCTTTTTCAGTCGCCATAATGGTTTGAGTAAGTGTTGATTTTTCCTGAATATTACAAAAAATTAATGCATTCAGTCAAATAGAGAAAAATAAACTTTTTCATTCTTTGTGCATTTTTTCCCTTGACAGAGAAGGTTTTATTAGAGATACTGTATTTAACAAGTCAAGCAAATCCTAAAAAAACTCTAAGGAGAAAAAATGAAAATTAATAAATCAGAACTTTT
>Ga0180433_10001614_pt1 | contig 37311 bp, 33 predicted proteins | sample SS_ome_8_FD_132980 | JGI IMG/M metagenome (GOLD analysis project Ga0180433, IMG submission 132980) | Hypersaline lake sediment archaeal communities from the Salton Sea, California, USA - SS_1_D_1 metaG | ecosystem: Environmental > Aquatic > Non-marine Saline and Alkaline > Hypersaline >... | reverse complement strand
TGGCAGGGCGTTCGGCATTCCCCTCAAGCTCCACTGGTCGTGGTTCATCATCTTTGCCCTGGTGGTGTGGGCCCTCACTGTTGGCTACTTCCCCGCCTTCTACCCCGACTGGAGTGTGGAGCTGTCGGTAGCCGCCGCTCTGGTGACCAGCCTGCTGTTCTTCGCCTCCATCCTGGCACATGAACTCATGCATAGCCTCCTCGCCAAGTCGACCGGCCTGACGGTACATTCGATAACCCTCTTTGTTTTCGGTGGCGTGTCCCAACTGGCCGAGGAGCCCAAACAGGCCAAAGACGAGCTTCGCATTGCGCTGGCGGGGCCCCTCACCAGCCTGGTACTGGGCGCGATCTTCTGGGCCATCTGGTTCTGGTCGCGGGGCTCCATCGATTTCCTCGCGGCCACAGCCTACTGGCTCGGGCTGATCAATGTGTTCGTGGCTGGTTTCAATCTCATTCCCGGCTTCCCCCTGGACGGTGGGCGGGTCCTCCGCTCGATACTGTGGGGGCGAAGCGGCAACCTGCGTCGCGCCACCAGGACGGCCTCCAACATTGGGCGGGGGTTCGGGTATCTGTTCATCTTCGGCGGCATCGGCCTCATCTTCTGGGGAAGCTGGTTCAATGGCCTGTGGCTGGCCTTCATAGGCTGGTTCTTGCAGAGCTCGGCGGTATCGAGCTACCGCGAACTGGCGGTTCAAGACATGCTGAAAGGCCACAGGGTAAGTGCCGCCATGACGAGGGACTGTGTTACCCTCGACGCCGACCTGACGGTCGATGAGCTGGTTCACCGGCACATCCTGACCTCCGGCCGCCGCTGTTTTCCGGTGGCAATCGACAACCGCGTAGTGGGGCTGGTTACGGTGCACAACACGAAGACAGTGCCGCGTGAACGTTGGTCCACCGAGACAGTTGGGCAGATTATGGTGCCCATTGACGAAGTGAAGTGGGTGCGCCCGGACGAGAGCCTTTCCACCGCACTCCAGCTACTGACCGAAGCCGACGTTAACCAGCTTCCCGTAATCGACGACAGCGCCGTGGTCGGCATGATAGCGCGTGACAACATACTGTCGTTCATCGGCATTCGCGCGGAACTGGGTGTGTGAAGTGTGGGTGCGCTATGACTCAGCGTCGGACGTGTAGAGAACGGCACCCGGCGGGCCGAAAACGGTGGCAGGTCGAGTGCCCCACAGAGGAAGGAGGTGGATGGCAACATCGTCGCGTCGCGCAGAGCGCATGACCAGCCGAGACTCAACAGAGCGATAGTCGAGGCCCCGGCGGGCTGGTTCCAGCGGCGCTTGAGGCGAGCGCACACGGATGCGAAGTGCACAGGTAGCAACGGAGGCGGCGGCATATTACTTCCACCTGGCCGCACGCCACCGAGAGACAAAACCAAGGAGGTGTCGATATGGCGTATTCCGCGAAGGACTACACCAATCTCATCGGGATGGAGGGATTCAGCGAGACCTTGCTCAAGAATCACTTCACCCTTTACGAGGGTTATGTGAGTAACACCAACAAGCTCTTCGAACTGCTCGATGGCAAGGCCAAGGATGCTCGAGACCCGGAATATGCGGAGCTGAAACGGCGGCTGGGCTTCGAGTTCAATGGAATGCGGCTTCACGAGTACTACTTCGACAACCTTGGTGGCAAGACGCCTTTGGACAAGTCGGGCACTGTGGCCAGGAGGCTTGCTGACGACTTCGGCAACTACGAGGCTTGGGAGCAGGATTTCCGGGCCACCGGGGCCCTGCGCGGCATCGGCTGGACCGTGCTGTATCAAGACAACGTCACTGGCCGCTTGTTCAACCAGTGGATCAACGAACACGAAGTGGGACACCCTGCCGGCTGCCGGCCAATCCTGGTAATGGACGTTTTCGAGCACGCCTTCATGATCGACTACGGCCTGAAGCGTGCCGACTACATCGAGGCATTCTTCAAGAACATCAATTGGGAGGCGGTCCAGAAGCGCCTTCAATGATGTCGCAAAGGAGCGCCACTGGGGCGTCGCGTCTTCAGCCACTGGACCGGTGCTGCCAGCCGAAGGGGCCAACAGCGGGACGACAAGGAGAAGTTGCACGGAAGCGCTCCGATGGGACGATTTGACTGTGAGTGTGGCGGGAGTGTAAGATAGAGTTAGAGATGTCTGCACCGGTCATGGTGGGCGGCTGTCGCACGGGAAAAGGCAGTGCCGCCTAGACACTAGCCAGACGAGATCTCAACTTCAAAGTGGAGTGGCGTCTGGGGCGAACATTCGCAGGTTGGATGCCACTCCAATTGTTCGTGTAATGGGAACCGTGATGAAGCTGTGGAGAAAGCCGTTTGACCAGGCGGAGATGGCCACCAGGCCGAGCAGGGTGTTGATCGACGAGGTGAGGTGCAAGGGCTGTGGCTACTGCGCCGAGTTTTGCCCCCTGGGAGTGCTCGTTATGAGCGAGGACCTGAACCCCAAGGGCTATGCCCTCCCCAACGTGGCAGATGACCGCGAATGCCTGGGTTGCGGCTTGTGCGTGACGCTCTGCCCCGAATTTGCCGTCCGGCTCGTGCCGATCGGCGACGAAAGCTGACTGTGGTCTCGTATGTCTGACAACAGCGTACTCTGTGGAACATTCTTCATGAACGGCGACGTGGCCTGCGCCGAAGGTGCCATCAGCGCGGGCTGCCGCTTCTTTGCCGGCTATCCCATCACCCCAGCCACTGAGGTGGCCGAGACAATGGCGCAACGCCAGCCTCAGGTAGGTGGGGTGTACATCCAGATGGAGGACGAGCTGGGTTCGATGAACGCCGTCCTCGGCGCGTCATGGGCCGGAGTGAAGGCAATGACAGCGACCTCTGGTCCCGGCTTCAGTCTCATGATGGAGAACATAGGCTTGGGGGTGATGCTGGAGACGCCTTGTGTGGTAGTCGATATTCAGCGGGCCGCACCGTCAACCGGGTTGCCCACCCTGCCGGCTCAAGGGGACATGATGCAGGCACGATGGGGCTCCCACGGCAGCTACGAGATAATCGCGCTGGTCCCCAGCTCTCCTCAGGAGCTGTTCGACCTTACCATCGCCGCGTTCAACCTCTCTGAGACGTACCGGGTTCCCGTGCTGGTGATGTCGGATGAGGCTGTGGGGCACATGAGCGAGAAGGTAGTGATACCGCGGCTGACGCCCGAGCAGCTATCGTACCGGCGACGCCCAAACGTGGCCCCGGAGGAGTACCTGCCGTACCGGGCGGACGGCGATCTGGTGCCCCCCATGGCCGTCGCAGGCGAGGGCTACCGCTTCCACGTTACCGGCCTCACCCACGACGAGAAGGGATACCCGGCAATGACCGCCGAGGCGCAGGACAAGCTGGTCCGCCGACTCGTCGACAAGATCAGGCTCAACAGGAAGGACATAATCAAGTGTGAGGAGATCGCCGTCGAGGACGCGGAGGTTGTGGTCTGCGCGTACGGGATAACCGCGCGCATCGCGCGACTCGCGGTAGAGCAGGCAAGAGAGAACGGCATTCGCGCCGGTCTGCTGCGATTCATAACAGTGTGGCCTTTCCCCGAGGAACGCATTGCTGAACTGGCGCGCCAGGTCAAGGCTTTCGTGGTACCGGAGCTCAATTACGGCCAGATTGTCTTGGAGGTGGAAAGGTGCGCTGCTGGCAGGGCCAGGACTACGCTTCTGCCGCACATGGGCGGCAGCGTGCACCATCCCGAGACCATACTTGAGGCGATAGAGGAAGCAGCGCAATGACGAGCACAGTGCCGGTGGAACAGAACCTCATAGACTCCTTCCTGCGGCTGGACAGGATGCCCCACATCTGGTGCCCCGGGTGCGGCATCGGGCCCTCGGTCACCTGTTTTGTCAAGGCCCTACAGCGGAACGGCCTCGACCCGGACAAGACAGCAGTGGTTTCGGGAATCGGGTGCGCGGGGAGAGTTGCCGGCTATGTCAAGCTGGACTCGTTCCATACCACGCACGGTCGCGCATTGCCCTTCGCCACAGGCTTGAAGCTGGGCAACCCTGAGTTGAACGTGGTCGTGTTCTCCGGCGATGGTGACTTGATAGCCATAGGGGGTAACCATCTCATCCATGCGGCGCGGCGCAACATGGACATCACCGTCATATGCGTCAACAATTTCAACTATGGCATGACTGGCGGACAGGTAGGGCCAACGACACCAGTCGATGCCCGATGCACTACTTCGCCCTACGGCAACTTCGAGGAGCCTTTCAACATACCTCACCTTGTTGCTGCCAGCGGCGCTACGTACGTCGCACGCTGGACGGTGCTGCACCCGCGCCAGCTGGAGAGGTCCATCGCCGAGGCGATGTCCAAACGGGGTTTCAGTCTCGTAGAGATCATAGCTCCATGCCCAGCGCTGTACGGCCGGATGAACAGGCAGGCGCAGGGTCTGGACACGCTGCACTCATACCAGGAGAGATGCGTGGTGCGAAACGGAGCTGACACCAAGGACCTGGGAATAACCTTCAAGGGCCCCATCGTTGTGGGCAAGTTCGTTGACATAGAGCGCCCGACATTTGGCGACCACTGCAAGGAACTGATCGAGAGGCTAGGCAACAAGGAGGGTCAGTAGGGGCTGACGAGTCCCTGGCTGTGCCGGGGCAACAGAACGGAGCGACAGGACTTGGGCATCAAGGGAATACGAATAGCAGGATTCGGCGGACAGGGGGTTATCCTCTCGGGCCACATAATCGGGCGGGCGGCGTCCATACATGACAGCGGTTTCGCCACTCTCACCCAGAGCTACGGACCGGAGGCCCGCGGCGGGTCATGCTCATCGGAGGTGGTCATCTCCGACCAGCCCATAGGCTATCCCTACGTGCGGGACCCGGACATACTTGTCACGCTGTCGCAGGAGGCATACACCAAGTACGGACAGGACCTCTCCCTTCAGACGCTCACCATCATAGACCCCGACCTGGTGAAGCCCGACTCAACGCACAGCCCCGCTCCACTCACAATCCCGGCCACCCGGATGGCAAGGAGCATGGGGCGCCCGGTGGTAGCGAACATCATAATGCTGGGCTACCTGGCGGCAGTGAGCGATTTGGTGCCGCCAGAGTCCCTGAAGGAGTCGGTCCTGGCCTCCGTACCCAAGGGAACGGAGGAACTGAACGCCAAGGCGTTCGATTCCGGATATGACTACGGGCTGGAGCAGCGAAGAGGAGGTGAGGCTGCCAGTGGCTAGAGGTGTTGCGGTAATCGGCGGCAGCGTGGGTGCGGCGCAGGCTGCGCTGACCCTGGCCGAGTTGGGCGTGGAGGTCAAGCTTGTTGCGCCGCTGGCGTCGCTCGGCACGGGGAATACCACTGATGCGTTCTCTCTTGTCTCTCCTGAGGAGCGACTCGGGCTGTGGCCGCTGTTGCTCAGGGCAGCCAGCCATCCCCTGGTCACTCTGTACACCGACTGCGAGGTGGAGTCCATATCTGGCAGGCAGGGACGTTTCACCGTCCGCGCCACCAAAGCACCCCGCTACATACGGGCGGACCTTTGCAGCGCCTGCGGGCGCTGCCAGGAGGCATGTTCAGTCCAACTGCCACTCCTCCCCGACGGGCGAAGAATGTCTCACAGTGCCGTCCACGCTCCCGTCGTCGGCGCCAAGACAATCCCTTCGGCGTACTACATAGAGAAGGCAGGCATTGCTCCGTGCCGTGCCGCCTGCCCCCTGGGCATAAACGTCCAGGGATTCGTCTCACTGCTGTCGAAGGGGAAGGTGGATGAGGCCCTCAGCCTGATAGCCGAGACAGCACCTCTGGCCGGCGTGCTGGGTCGCGTCTGCACCCATCCTTGCGAGGATAGCTGCAAGCGTAACGAAGTCGACAGCCCGGTGTTCATCCAGGCACTGCACCGCTATGCCGCCGACAACGCACCCAGCGGCATCAACTACGTGCGCAAGGTGCCCTCCGGGGTCAAACGGGAGTGGGTAGCCATCGTGGGTAGCGGTCCGGCTGGCCTCGCCGCGGCCTGGGAGCTGGCGCGCCGTGGTTATCGCCCCACCATATTCGAATCACATGCCGTGGTCGGCGGGATGCTGGCAACAGGAATCCCCCGCTTCCGCCTGCCACGCGAGGTGCGAGAGCGGGAAGTGGAGGCAATCAAAGCCATAGGCGTGGATATCAAGACGGGGGTGACCGTAGGCCGCGATGTCACGATAGGGGACCTGAGAGAGCGCGGATATCGAGCGTTCTTCCTGGCGATAGGCGCTCACCAGAACAACAAGCTGAACATCCCCGGTGAAGACCTCGAAGGAGTGGTGGACGGCATGTCACTGCTCTTCGCACTGAACCTCAGAGTGGGCACCTCGGTAGGCTCCAACGTGGTGGTTGTTGGCGGCGGCAACAGTGCCGTTGACGCGGCCAGGACGGCAAACAGGCGGAGCAAAGGAGTGGTGCGCGTACTGTGTATATGGGAGGAGATGACGGCGGTCAAGGAGGATGTCGAGGAGGCCATAAGGGAAGGCGTTGTCATAGAGTATCGCACCGCCGCCATGGAGATTCTCAGTGATGGAAACAAGGTTACCGGGGTGCGCTGCCAGCGTACAGAGGGAGGTGACCTGTCACCCGAGAGCTTCTGCCTGCCCCAGCCGATAGCGGGGACGGACTTCGTTATCGACGCCGATCAGGTTGTGGTGGCCATTGGCCAGCGGCCCAACACCACGGTCCTGAACATGACGTGGCTTGACGTCAACCCCGCTGGCGACACCATAAGGGTGGACCCGCTTACTCTGGAGACGGGAGTACCGGGTATCTTCGCTGGCGGTGACTGCGTCACCGGCTCCAACAACGTCGTGGAGGCGGTGGCCGCCGGCCTGCGAGCGGCGCAGTCAATAGACCGGTACTTGAGAGGACGCGATGTGAGGAAGGGCCGCACCCTGGAGAAGCCGCAGCCGGTTGACATCGACATACGAGAACGGGACGTGTCCTATCACAAGCGAAGTCGAATGCCCGGCATCCCCCTGTCGAGGAGGGTGGGCAACTTCGAGGAGACAGCCCTGGGGCTTCCGGCGGAAGTGGCCGAGCGTGAGGCAAGTCGCTGTCTCAATTGCGCCATGTGCAGTGAATGCAGAGAATGTGAGCGGGTGTGCGAACTGGATGCAGTGTTCCACGGAGACAGCGCTCAGCACGTGGATATTCCAGCCGATCTGGTGATTGATTTCGCCAGCGCCGATGGTGGTGCAGGCGGCTATCTGGCCCGACATGAGACTGACCACGACAGTCCTCTGCCGCTGTCACGACCGGGCATCTACACGGTGAACCTGGAGGAGGACATCTCTTTGAAAGGCGAGCTCGCCCGGGCCACAGCCGCCGCTCTGAAGGCCGCCATCGTCCTCAAGCCATGGGAGGCACCGCGTGCAGCACCGCCTGATGCGGCAGCGAGGGGCGACCTCCATCCGGACGTGACGCGTGAGCAAGTGGAGCGAACCACCCCTTCAGAGGCGCGCATCGGGGTGACCCTGTGCCGCTGCGGCGGCAGCATAAGCTCAGTGGTGGATTTCAATCGGGTGACCAATGAAGTCCTCAAGCTCCCCGGGGTATGCATCGTCCAGGAGATATCCCAGGCATGTACTGAGGAAGGGGCAAGCAGGATTGCCAGCCAGGCCGCGGAGTGGAAGCTGGACAAGGTGGTGCTTGCCGCCTGCCGGTGCTGCGGACTGGAACAGATATGTTTTAGCTGTACCGACAGGCGGGTCATGTGCCAGCAGAATCTCAGTCGCATCGCGCCCCTGGACAATGGCAGGGACATCGACTTCGTGAATATCCGTGAGCAATGCGCCTGGGTTCACCCCGACGACCCGGAGGAAGCCACAAACAAGGCGATTGACATGGTCTCGTCAGGAGTTGCCCGAATCAAGGGCACTTCAACGACGACAAGCGAGGAGCACCCGGTGGCGGCAAGTGTGCTCGTATTGGGCGCAGGGCTCAGCGGCCTCGCGGCAGCAAGAGACCTGCTGGCCCAGGGCTTGACGGTAAGCGTTGTCTCCGGCCCCGATGGCGGTGCTGCTGCGACCGAGCAGCTCACCTCGGGGTATGACGAGAGAAGAGCCACACTGCTGAGGGAACTCGAGGACGGCGGGGTTCTGGTGAGACCGTGGCCCCGTACGGTTGACTTGCAGGGCTCTCCCGGCAGCTACGAGGCACTGTTGAGCTATGAGTCAGAGACCAATCGCATCAGCGCCGGAGCGGTCGTGCTGAACCTCGGCGAGGCCCCCGGCGAGATGCCCGCCGACGACAGTGCCGTTCCTGAAGAAGGCTTGCTCCATCGCATCCTGGGCCGCGCACTACCCACGGAAGAAGGGAACGGCGCGGACCCCGCCCTGTCGAGGAGTGCTGCACTCAAGGAGACGGCTGGCGTCTTCGTGTTGTCGACGAAGTTGGACAAATCCCCGGTTGAACAGGTAGAGATGGGGGCAATGGTGGCGGCACGGGCCTCAGCCTATGTTGGCCAGGGGACGGTGTGCCCGCGCAGCACCGCGGTGACCATAGACGACAAGCTGTGCCGCGGTTGCGGTGACTGCGCCGCCATCTGCTCTCTCATAGAGATGAGACAGCGCAGCGATGGGACGCCCTGCGCCAGCATCGATGCGGCACTATGTCTCGGTTGCGGGGCATGCATCGCCCAATGCCCTACCGGCGCCATCACCCAGCCCTCTCAAGGCAACCAACAACTGGTGGCGACGCTGGAAGCGCTCTGGGCGACAACGCCAATGTCCCTTGAGGTCGCATAGGCATGTCGAAGGCAAGAGCAGTAGTCTTCACCTGCAACTGGGACGGCCTCAGTTCTGTCGAGGCCGCGGCGCAAATGGGTCTCACCTACCCGGCATCGGCGAGAGTGGTGAGAGTCATCTGCCTCTCGCGGCTGCACCCCGGCCTGCTGCTGAAGGCTTTCGAAGTGGGGGCGGATGGGGTTTTACTGCTGGGATGTGAGCCAGGCAAGTGTCAGTTCGACACGGATGCCGCACTTGTGGAGCGGGAGTGCCACAAGACGCGAGAACTGATGAAGCTGTTGGGCCTCGCTGAGGAGAGGCTCGTGGTAGCGCATGTGGCCCGAGGCGATGGCTCCGGCTTCGTGAGCAGGCTGACGAGTTTCCTCGATGAACTGGAGCATATGGAACTAGCCGTTCCCGGCCGAGCGTAGCGGGCCGCGTCCTGTCGATTGGCGAAGACATTGCGCGGCACAAGGAGTTGTAGATAGGAAGGTAGTAGCCCGAAGTTGTTCGACATCGAGCGTGAGATACGCGATACCAAGATAAACCTCTGCCTTGACTGCGGCAAGTGCACCGTGGTATGCCCGGTGGCGCAGCACGACCCCAGTTTCAACCCCCGCCTCATAGCGCAGCGGAGGTTGGGGCCGAACAGCGGCACACCGCAGGACGAGTCCATCTGGTCATGCCTCAGTTGCTACATGTGCACCGAGCGCTGCAACTACCGGGTGAGGTTCCCTGATTTCATACATGCACTGAGGTTCGAGGCGCTCGAAGAAGGAGCAGAGCTGCAGTGCTCGCACGGTGGCGCGCTTCAGGCGCTCATGCGCATGATGGGCCGGCGCGACCTGCGACAGGACCGCATGGGCTGGCTGCCCGAGGATATCACACTGTCACAAGGGTGTGACACCATATTCTTTGTCGGCTGTGCTCCGTATTTCGACGTGATGTTCAGCGAACTGGGGGTGAATACCCTGGCTGGGGTGGAGGGAGCATTGAGGCTGCTCAACCGCGCCCAGATACCGTTTGACATTCTTGCCAACGAACGCTGCTGTGGTAGAGACCTGCTGCTGCAGGGAGACAGAGAGGGGTTCCTCGCTCTGGCACAAGCCAACATGGAGGAGTTCTCTCGCCACGGCGTCAAGAGGATAATAACGGGCTGTCCCGAAGGTCACTATACGTTGAAGGTAGAGTATCCTCGCGCCCTGGGAGGCACGGGGATCGAAGTGCTGCATCTGACACAGGTGATAGCCCCTCTGCTGCGTAGTGGTGAACTGAGTCTGGGGAGACTTGAGACGAGCGTCACCTACCATGACCCCTGCACCCTGGGCCGATGCTCCAGGGTATTCGATGAGCCAAGAGAGATGCTTGGCGCGGTGGAAGGTCTCGAACTGGTGGAGATGGAGCAGAACCGAGACAAGGCGCTCTGTTGCGGGGCAAGTCCATGGGTACACTGCGGCGCGGTGAACCGTCAGATACAGGAGGAACGCCTGGCCCAGGCGGCGGCTACCCAGGCGGACATACTGGTCACCGCCTGTCCCAAGTGTCAGATACATTTGAAGTGTGCTCAGAAGAGCGGCAACGGAAAGCCGAGCCAGGTTGAAATCGAGGACCTGGCGTCGCTGGCAGCCCGCTCTTTGAACTAGGAGGTGAGCCGGTTGGTCGATGAGGAAGTTAGAATCGGAGTGTTTGTCTGCGACTGTGGACTGAACATAGCCGGGTCGGTCGATACCGAGGAGGTGCGGCAGTTCGCCGAGCAGCTTCCCGGCGTGGTGGTATCGGTGAGGAACAAGTACACCTGCGCTGACCCGGGGCAGGAGGAGATAAAGAAGCATATCAAGGAGCACAACCTCAACCGCGTCGTGGTGGCGTCCTGCACACCGAGGCTGCACGAGTCCACCTTCCGCAACTGCGTCGCTGAGGCCGGCCTCAATCCATACCTCATGGACATGGCCAGCATAAGGGAGCAGTGCAGTTGGGTACACCTTCACGACCGTGAGGCTGCCACCAAGAAGGCCAAAGACATTGTGAAGATAGCTGTGGCTCGCGCCCGCTTGCTCCAGCCGCAGGAAGAAATCGAGATACCCGTCACCGATGCCGCACTGGTGATTGGCGGAGGAGTGGCTGGCATCCAGGCGGCCCTTGACCTGGCGGACGCCGGGCATCACGTGTATCTGGTGGAGAAGCAGCCCTCGATTGGCGGCATAATGGCCCGCATCGACAAGACCTTCCCCACCATGGACTGCTCAATATGCGTGCTTGGGCCGAAGATGATGGACGTCGGGCGACATCCGCGTATCGAGCTTCTCACCTACAGCGAGGTGGAGGAGGTATCGGGCTACGTCGGCAACTTCAAGGTGCGTGTGCGCAAGAAGGCGCGTTTCATTAACGAGAAGGAATGCACCGCCTGCGGCGACTGCGCCGAGGCCTGCCCGGTGATAGTCCCCGACGATTTCCAGCAGGGCTTCTCCTCGCGAAAGGCAGCGTATATGCCCTTCCCTCAAGCGGTGCCACCGGCGTTTCTCATCGACATGCAGCATTGCCTGGGCAACAACCCCATAGCTTGCGACAAGTGCCTTGACGCCTGCGAAAAGGAATGCATCGACCTGAATATGCAGGACGAGATTGTCGAGCTGAATGTAGGGACCGTTATCGTGGCCACCGGAATGGATGTCTACGACCCCACTCCGCTCGACGAGTACGGCTATACACGCTTTGAGAACGTGATCACCAGCCTCGAATTCGAACGCTTGATATGCGGCGGTGGGCCCACCGATGGTCACCTGGTGCGTCCTTCGGACCGGCAGACTCCCAAGCGCATCGGCTTCATTCAGTGCGTCGGCTCACGAACCGACAACCGTGGCCACCCCTATTGCTCAAACGTGTGCTGCATGAACACGATCAAGGACAGCCTGCTCATCAAGGAGCACCACCCGGACGCGGAGATCTACGTCTTCTACATGGACATCCGCGCCTTTGGCAAGGGCTTTGAGGACCTGTACCGCCGCTCCAAGGAGGAAGGCGTCCACTACATACGCGGTCTGCCTGGCGAGGTCACCGAAGACCCTGAAACGGGAAACCTGCGCCTCAAGGTGGAGAACACCACGGCGGGGCGAGTTGAGGAGTATGAGCTGGACATGGTAGTCCTGTCACTGGGGCTCCAGCCAAGGGACGATCTCAAGGAGCTGGCTCGCACTCTCAATCTATCCCAGACCAGCGACGGCTTTCTCATGGAGGCGCATCCCAAGCTGAGGCCGGTGGATGCACCTACACCCGGGGTCTTCTTCGCCGGATCCGTCGAGGCGCCCAAGGACATCAAGGACAGTGTGACCCAGGCCGGCGCAGCGGCATCCAAGAGTTCCATCATACTGAACGCGGGTCATCTTACAATGGAGGCCCTCAAGGCAGTAGTGGACATGGACAAGTGTACGTCGTGCGGTGTGTGCGCCCGCGTCTGCCCCTACGGGGCGATCACTGTGGACGTGAAGGCCAAGACAGGGGCCCACATAATTGCGGCGGCATGTGCCGGCTGCGGCGCCTGCGCCGCCGAGTGTCGCTTCGATGCCATCACTATGCAGCATTTCCCTGACGCGTCACTTATGGCCCAGATAGACGCCGCCCTGGAGGAAGAGCCCAAGCAGAAGATCATAAGCTTCCTGTGCAACTGGTGCAGCTACGCCGGCGGTGACCTGGCCGGCGTTTCAAGAATACAGTATCCTCCCAACAACCGCTTCATACGTGTCATGTGCAGCGGGCGAGTCGACGAGAAGTTCATCCTGCATGCTTTCGAGAAGGGCGCCCCCATCGTGCTGCTTTCTGGCTGCCACATCAACGACTGTCACTACATCACCGCCAATCACTGGACCAAGCGCCGCGCCGAGAGGCTGTGGCGTCTCATGGAGCGACTGGGGATCCGACCGGAGCGGCTCCAGCTCGAATGGATTAGCGCCGCCGAGGGCGCCAGGTTCGCCGAGATCATGCGCAACCTGGAGCAACTTCGCCAGCAGGTCACGCCTGAGGAGATCGAGCATACCAGGAAGGTACTGGCTGAACGACGATTGGCGAAAGAAGAGGGGGAGAGCGACGAGGATGAGACCGCCGTCTCGGCCGAGGTGTAGCACGGGCTGAACCGGTTCCAGCGCCGCCTCCGGCGCCCGGCAATGCGGTGTGCTTCATGCACAGACCGCCGCTAGGGTTCCTTTGCCTCCTGTTTGCGGCATAGAGTCTCCACCTTCGAGACGGTCTTCGCTATCTCCTCGGGTGCAATGCCGTACCTGCACCCAAGCTCCTCACAGGCAACCTCTTCGCCGGTCTTGAACCCTCTATGCCACAGGTAGATGTCCTGCTCCTCTTCACTGACGCCCGCTTCGTCCAGCTCGAGCAGCCCCTCAATCCCCTCGATCGAAGCCAGTAACCTGACAGTGCTCGACTCGTCTTTCAGTGCCTCAGCGTAGTCCAGCGCCGCTTCTTCAGCCTCTCCCCTTCTGTCATGGGCGAGCGCCCGGTTATAGAACGCTCTGGTGTTGTTGGGATAGAGCGCTATGGCTCTCGTGTAGCACCGAATGGCCTCATCAAGCTCGCCTCTCTCCAGATGCCCGTTTCCCTTTATGTAAAGTGTAATCGCATCGACACATTGCTCGGGCAGCCCTCTGAGCTCCCGCACTTCACCGAGTTCGCCCTGGTCTATGTCCCTGGCCCTTCCGTCGACCAGGGCGCCCATCCGTCGATGCCTTATGTCCTTTGAACCGTACCATGCGTCAATGAAGCGACGTGTTCCGTTCGAAAGGTTCAGCAGGTTCACGTGATGCGGCACAGAGCGTCCGGCGTTGTCCACCACAACCTCAACAACACCCAATTCCAGGCCGAAACGCGGCCCCAGAGCCGCGAACAGCCTGGCGTAGCCCAGACAGTCGGCGCGCCGGGAAGCCAGCACCTCATCCAGCTCGAAGACACGTCCACGCTTTACGTTCCGTCGCACCAGGTCGTAGAGCCAATCCGCGATTGTGTTCTCTATCGTGCTGCTGCTCTCCGTGCTGCTTGCTTCGGCCAGCCGCTTGGCGGCAAGAGCACGGATCGTCTGAAGCTGGTAATGGTTGACGCCAGCTTCCTTCAATTCGCCCGGCGGCTCCGGCACACGCCAACTGGTCAAAGCTCTATCAAGGTTGTCCATTTCCACTACTCTCACCCTGGAGCGGGGCGACGTCAACGCCTGCATCGCAGGGCGATTCTCAGGAGGGAGACCGGGCCGGCTACTCGCTACGCGGCAGGGTTGCCGCGGCCGCTACTTCACCATGCCGAGGTAGTCGGCATACCTGACCAGATAGGAGACAACCCTGGCTCCCTCCTCCGGGGTCCGATAGACATAGAAGCCGTTGTCCTGGAGCTTGAGCAGCGCTGGCGACATGGTTCCCGCCACCGGGCTGGTTATGATCAATGGCTTCCGATGCCTGTCGACCCTCTCGATAAGACCGTCCACCAGCCGCACCTCGGCCTCGACTGCCATGCGCACATACTCCGCGGTCCCGCTTCCCGACATCGCTCCGGAATCACCACCGAAGTCAGAGGGAAACCCGACGCTTCCGATGGCGATGATGGCATCGATGTTGTCCGCCTTCAGCAGCGCCCCCAGACAGCCGTAGGAGCCCTCAAGGCTGCCTGCCATGTCCACCGGGTTTGAGTGCGGCCAGCGCGGGGGAAGGTACTTGTTCATCAGTTGTATCGTCTCTTCCGTCAGCAGTGGCACTTCCAGCCCGTGCCGCCGGCATGCATCAGTGGCCACAACGCCGAAGCCGCCGCCCGATGTCATGATACCGACTCTCCTTCCTCGGGGAAGGGGCTGCCTGACCAGCGCCGCCGCCACATCGAGAAGCTCGTCCACTTCGTCCACCCTGATGACGCCGCACTGGCGGAAGACAGCGTCATGGACAGCATCGGAACCGGCGAGTGCGCCGGTGTGGGAACGGACGGCGCGGGCCGCCTCAGCCGTCCTGCCAACCTTCATTACCACGATAGGCTTCTTCCTGGTGATACCGCTGGCGAGTTCGAAGAAGCGCCTTCCATCCTTTATTCCCTCTATGTAGGCACAGATGACCCTGGTCTCGTCATCGTCAGCCAGGTACTGCAGATAGTCCTCGATGGTGATGTCCGCTTCGTTGCCGCTGCTCACGTACTTGCTGAACCCCATACCCTTCGCAACGGCGCGACTCAAGATGTACCCTCCGAAGTTGCCGCTCTGCGAGACGAGAGCCAGGGGGCCCGGACGTACTTCCCCAGGCCCGGTGGTGAAGAGCCTGGTCGCCGTATTGAAATGCCCGTTGCAGTTGGGCCCGACGAAGCGAACGCCTCCGCTTCGCGCTATCCTCATAACCTCTGACTCGAGGCGCGTCCCTTCTTCGCCCGTCTCTCTGAAGCCAGCAGTGATAACGATGGCAACCGCAACGCGCTTGTCCACGCACTCCTGCATAACTCCAGGCACCGAACCTTGGGGCACAACGATCACCGCCAGCTCAACGGGACCGGGAATCGCGGCGAGGTTGGGGTAGGCCTTGCAGCCTAAGATGGAGTCGGCATTCGGGTTGACCGGATAGAGCGCTGCCTGTGAGCCGGAACTGATCAGACTGCGGAGGATGCGGAATCCCCACTTGCTGGGGTCCGCAGAGGCACCTACTACCGCGACAGACTCGGGATAGAAAAGCCGGTCAAGTGGATTCGACGACTGTGCGTTCAGAAGCTACCTCCAGCAGCGCCAACCACAGATTGTAGCAACGCACTGGTCGCAATTCAAGATGGAATGCAGTGATGGCCGCTCTTCGCGGGGATGACCTAGCCGACCACGAACCTGTTGACCAGGTCTACCGTCTCGAAGACGTTCAATTTCTCGAAGAGCTGCGAGAAGCGGCCTTCCAGCGTACCGGCTATCGCCGCGAGGTTCTCTTCAGGGATGCCCCACATTTCCCTCTTGAAGTCGCCGAAGGCCCTCTTTCGCGTCTTGTACAGGAACTGCTCCTCCGTCTCCCCCGCTTTCCGCTCACCGGCGTAGTTCTCGGCAAGATGCTTGTACACACGGTCCAGCAGTTCCCTGGGGAAGTCGGGGCTATCGTAGATGATATTCTGGAATCCTGTAGCCAGATGCACCTCGACAGTGCTTACCTCGGGGAACTTGTGGAAAGCTTCGTCAGGGAGAGTCGATGCTCCGTGCTGCACGGCACCGCCCATGCCGTATTGCTCTCGCGCCACCCTGGATAGCTCCTCCAGGGTATTGAAGTCGATCTTGACGCTGGCGATCGACCCGTCCGGTAATACCACGCCACCATGTGTGGTGCCGGTCTGCACGCTGATCTTCGAAATGCCTTTCAGGTCGGTGCCCAGCAGGGCACGGTATCCTGACATGAAGGCTCTGAGGTCCTCCACCGTGCTGTTCCTTCCCCCCACCTCGCCAATCTCACCACCCACTGAAACCGTTGTGCCCTGAGGCTCGATACTGCGTATGAACCTGGTCATGTCAGCGGTGACCTGACAGTTCTTCTCCTGCTCCTCTTCGAGAGTCCCTTTCCCCAGCTCGACAATCGTCGAGGCATCCACATCGATGTTGAAGAACCCGGCATCCACCGCCTCACGAATCAAATCCCTGATGGCGTTCAACTCCCGCTCCGGCTCGGCACTGAAGTTGCCCGCGTTGACCTGAAAGTGGTCACCCTGAAGGAAGACAGGGCCGGTGAACCCTTCCCTGAGGGCAGCAGCCAGGACGCAGGCGGCATACTCGCCCGGCCTCTGGCGCGTGTAGCCGATTTCAGAGCGGGCGATCTCGAACATGAAGGCCCCGACCCGGTGTTTCAGAGCAGCTCTGAATACAGCTCTCGCCACGTGGTAGGTAAGTCCGCGGATGTTTATCGCCGGGACGGTCACATGGTCATACAGCCCTTTGCCGGCCGCTTCGTACAAGCCCTGTATGCTCGCCGGGAAGATGCCTTCTCCAGCCGCCAACTCCCTGATGGCCCGCCGGCTTCTCTCCCTGACCTGGTCATCGGCGTCAAAGACAGCCCGCTCCACCAGGGACTCTGCGTCACTGCCGACCTGCTTCATCCTCATAGTCCTCCCGCATCACAGCTCAGCATTGTTCGCCTACCGTTGTATCGCTCAGTGTCATACTCGACATCCACATCGACCAGTCTCGGCCTGCCCATGGCCTCTGTAAGCGGCACCGCGGTAACCTCTCCATCCCTGAAGCTCACCATCTTGCCGAAAATCCTGTTCACCACCAGGTCGACAGCGGCGATGCCGAAATAGCGGCCCATTCTGCGGTCGAAGGCACATGGCGCGCCGCCTCGCTGCAGGTGGCTCAGAATCACGCTGCGCGTGTCCACTCCCAGAGCACGCCTTATCTCGCTGGCCACGAACTCGCCGACTCCGCCGAGGACCTTGTGCCCAAAGCTGTCCACGCCGCCCTGGAGCACGAACTCCGCACCTCCCGAAGGTTTCGCTCCCTCCGCAGCCACGATGATATTGTACCTTGCCCCCTTCCTCATCGCCATCTCAATCAGGTCGTTCACTGTGTCCATCGAGAAATCATACTCCGGGATGAGGATGATGTACGCCCCACTGGCCTCCCCTCCCTCCAGCGCCAGCCAGCCCGCATGTCTGCCCATCGTCTCCACCACGAACACCCTTCTGTGGGAACCCGCCGTCGTCCTCAGCCTGTCCACTTCTTCAGTGATGACGTTCAGTGCCGTCTCGAAGCCCAAGGTGTAGTCGGTCCCCGGGAGGTCCTTGTCAATGGTCTTGGGGATGCCGACGACATTGACGCCCTCTTGCGATAGTCTGCAGGCAACCCCGAGCGTATCCTCTCCACCAATGGCGACAAGCGCCTCCAGGCCAAGCATCTCGATGTTCTCCAGCACTTTCCTCGACTGGTCGTTCTGCGGATTGTACGGGTTAGTCCTCGAGGTCCCCAGAAAGGTGCCGCCATACCTGTCCCAGGTCCGCACCAACTCCTCAGTGAGCACAATGCTGCTGTAGACCTCGAACCCGTGGATGATAAACTCCCCGGATGCGCGGCTTCCCGGGTCGATATCGATGAGCCCCTTCCACCCGTCACGGATTCCCAGCACCTCGTACTGGACGTCCCTTTCGTCGCGGAGCCGCTCGTCCATCGCAGTCTTGACGACCCATTTGAGGGCGGGATTGAGACCGGCGCAGTCACCACCCCCGGTGAGAACCCCTATTCTGCTCTTCCTCATGGCATTCACCATCCCCCTTCAGCGATTCACCAGTCGTGAGCACACGCGGCAACATGCTTATGATACCGCTGCATTATGGTAAGCCGCAATAGTGCTGTCAATGGGGCTGACCTGCACAATCGCTCAGGCCAGCTTGTGTGTCTTGGGAATGCGTCTCAGCCGCTCAACTCGACACGCGCTTCCTCAAGAGAGGGCCTGTGTCGCTGGGTTTGCCTTGACACGGCCATGTGCTTCTCATACACTTGACATAGGACCGCCTAGGATTGACTCCATGAAATGCCCCGCATGCCGTCAGTTGATGATAGTGGTTGAGCACGAGCAGATCGAGCTCGACTTCTGTGTCAACTGCTCTGGGGTCTGGTTCGATGTGGGCGAACTGGGACTGCTGCTGGAGACTATGGAGCTGGAGGGTGACCACGTGTCTCTGGACAGTATCCTCACCTCGCCCGAAGCCGAGTCGGCGGAGAAGAAGCGCAGGTGCCCCATCTGCGGCAGCAAGATGAAGAAATCGACGGTGGGCCACCAACCCGAAGTGCTCATCGACGCCTGCCCGAAGGGACACGGGCTGTGGTTTGACAGCGGGGAGGTCGGCCAGCTCATCAGCCAGCTCCCTGGCAGTACACCAGAGAAGTCCGACTCCCAGGGCCGGCTTATCACCTTCCTCGGCGAGGTGTTCCAATCCCGTGACTAGGCTGTCGAAGCGCCCGGGACAATGCCCATGTCAATCCCGTCCCGATCACCCTCACGAAGACCAGCGAGGCCGCCAGAATGCAGCGAATCAAGGAGTATCATAGAGGAGGACTTGAATGATCGCTCTGTATGTCATCATAGGGATCGTAGTGGTGCTTCTCATCTGGTTCATTCTCATCTACAACGGCCTGGTGAGGCTGCGCAACCAGGTGAAGAACGCTTGGGCACAAATCGATGTTCAGCTCAAGAGAAGGCACGACCTGATACCGAACCTTGTCGAGACCGTCAGGGGCTACATGAAACACGAGCGAGAGACACTGGAAGCAGTGACCAATGCTCGCAACCTGGCCCAGCAGGCCGTCGGCGGCGGCGTTGGCGCCCAGTCCAAAGCCGAGGGCGAGTTGAGTTCGGCCCTGTCGAGGCTGCTCGCCGTGGTAGAGAACTACCCCGACCTGAAGGCCAACCAGAACTTCCTCGCGCTTCAGGAGGAACTCACCTCCACTGAGAACAAGATAAGCTTCTCCCGCCAGTTCTACAACGATTCCGTCCTGACGTACAACAACAAGACCCAGATGTTCCCTTCCAACGCAGTAGCCGGCATGACCGGCTTCAAGGCCGGCGAGTTCTTCGAGGTCGAGGTAGCAGCGGAGAGGGAAGCCCCCAAGGTCAGCTTCAGCTAGCCGAGAGACTGCAGTAAATGTGGGAGCAGATTAGGTCCAACCAGATACGGTCGGTGGTACTGGTAGTGGCAATGGGAGCGCTACTGGTCCTGATCGGTTACTTCCTCGGCATTGCCCTGCTCGGCAGCTACATTGCCGGCCTCGTCATCGCCCTCCTCATATGGGTGGTCATGAGCCTTATCGCCTTCTTCCAGGGAGACAGCATTCTGCTGGCTCTGTCCAAGGCGAGGAAGATATCACGCGACGACCACCCGCGCCTCTACAACGTCGTCGAGGAGATGAAGATCGCCTCCGGCCTGGAGAAGATGCCCGACATCTACATCATCGACGACCCGGCGTTGAATGCCTTCGCCACCGGGCGGAATCCCAACCGGGCTGCCGTTGCCATAACCTCGGGGCTTCTGCAGAAGCTGAACCGCGATGAACTGCAGGGCGTGATTGGTCATGAGATGGCCCACATAAGGAACCGTGATGTGCTGCTGATGGCCATGTGCGGTGTCCTTCTCGGGACCATCGTCATACTGGCATGGTTCGGCACGCGCATGCTCTTCTTCGGAGCGATTACCGGCGGCAGGCGAAGCTCGTCATCCGGCGGAGGCGGCTACGCCCAACTGATAATCCTGGCAGTCGGTATCGCTCTGATGATACTGGCGCCTATCTTCGCATACCTGATCTACTTCGCCGTCTCCCGAAGACGTGAGTACCTGGCAGACGCGTCATCCGCTCTCTACACCAGGTACCCGGAAGGGCTGGCCTCCGCCCTGGAGAAGCTCGGCGGGTCAACGGCAGAGCTGAAATCGGCCAACAAGGCGACGGCCCCGATGTACATCATCAACCCCTTCCGTAAGAAGGGAAGAGCGGCGACCGACCTGTCCAGCACCCACCCTCCCATCTCAGAGCGGGTGCGCATCCTTCGCTCCATGGCCGGTGGTGCCTCTTTCGCCGACTACGACAGCGCCTACCGCCAGGTACACGGGGGCCGCAAGGGAGCCATCAACGCTGCCACGGTGGCCAGTGTTGGCGCCGTTGGCCTGCGCGCGGCACAGCCAGAAGCGGCGCCCAGAGAGCCGGAGCCGAGCAAGGTGGAACGCACCCGCGAGGTCTCCGACCTCATGTGGAAGCTAAACGACTACAAGACCATCAACTGCGACTGCGGCACCAAACTCAAGGTGCCCCCCAGGTTGAAGGGCTCCCAGGTGAGATGCCCGCACTGCGGGCGCACCCACTCCGTCTAGAAGTGCGCGCCAGACGCAAGCTGAGCGCTGGCGGACGCGCGAGCCCGATACGCGCCCGGCGCTGGGCCTACTCGAAGACGTAGGTCGTCCCCACACTGTTGAGCACGAACTGCTCCGGCATCTCCCGGGCAAACTGGCTGATGGCATTCCAACCGGTGCAGTGCATGGGCACGATGTAATCGGGACGCAGCTTCTTCGTCTCCTCAATGGTCGGCCCGATGATTGGCTCGAAGAGCGGTCCGGTCAGATGAAACCCTCCAAGGACCGCATGCACCTTGTCCACACCGCTGACCTTCCGCGCGTGCTTGACGCTATTGATGATCCCGGCGTGAGCACACCCGCTCAGTACCACCAGCCCCTTCCCTTTCACCCTGACCACGACTCCCTGGTCGTCGTTGAACGGGTCTACCACCCATTCATCATCGATCAGGGCCTCAGCCCACGGAAAGCCTTTCTCGAACTCGGTGACTCGCTCCACCTGTCCCAGAACGCCCACGAGGTCCGAGGCCATAGTGGAGGCCTGCCCGCGTTTGTCGATTGCCACCCCTGTCTCCTTCAGGGCCGCTTCATCCAATCTGGGCAGGTCCACCTGTACCCCCAGGGCCGGCAGATTGAGGCGGCGGGGAAGAAAAGCGTCTGGATGGAGGATGAGGGGTATTCCTTTCTGTGCCTTGTTGAGAAAGGCAATGAGGCCCCCGAAGTGGTCGAAGTGACCGTGGCTCAGCACTACAGACTCAATCTTGTTCAGGTCGACCCCCAGCGTCTCTGCATTGTGAAGCAGTGCGATGGGCGATATGCTCGTGTCGAACAGGACCACGTGTTCCTCTGAGTCAGCGTAGACCTTCAGAAGGCACGAAAGTCCGTGCTCAGCCAGAAGAGCATTGGGAGGTGGAACCGCCGCTCGCTTCACCACGTCTGTGCCTTGCAGCAGCAGTATGTCGGTGTAGTTGTCCACCAGAATGGTGACTTCCAGTCTGTCCGCTTCGCGCAGATTCAGTTCAGCCATAGTGTAAACCCTCCCATCAAGAAGTCTCCGCGGCACGGCTTTGCCTTCTCCTATCCCTACAGCGCGTCGCGGGCTCGCCGCAGTCGAATCACGGCTTCCGGTGTTGGCATTGTATCACGAGGCGCCGCCTATGAGGGAGCCTTCCCCCGGCATCTGCCCCGTGAGCGTCCGCATCCAGGCCCACCACTCCCGTGCCCACGTTGCGGTGGTTGACCACAGACCGTCCACGTGCTAGACTCACACCCGACAATGGCGAAACCGCTGGTCGAACTACTGTACAACGCGTTCTGCATCGAGGAGGTCCCGCCGATACGGAGGCTGGCGAGGCAGTACGGGTTTCCCCTTCGAGAGTACAACATCTGGGACCTTGACCCCGACGATCAGGTCCTGCCGCATCACATACGTGGCAAGATCCGGCGTGTGAGAAGCGGCGAGGAGGGATTCTTCGCCGGGGCTTGTTTCATCGACGGAGAGGAGGTTGACTGGTGGCAGGGCTTCGAGAAGCCTTTCGCCGCCGCCAGTGAGAAAGCCGATGGCTGAGATAAGGCCGATCTCCCGAGCCGACCTGGAGCAGGGCATGAAAGGACCCGGAGTCTTGTGTCTTGGCTCATTGCCCCGCAGCAAGTGGAGCGATGACCCCGACCTGCGCGACCTTCAGGAGCTGCGGCAGAGGCTGTACCTGGGACTGGTGGACAAGGTTGGCACCTGCGGCCTTGTGGCGTTTGACGATGATGGCGTAGTGGGTTTCGTCACCTTCATGCCGAAGGCAACGGCCCGACGGCTGGGGTTCTATTCGCTGCCTGGCGATGACAAGCTGGAGAGCACTCTTGTTGTGGCATGCATACACGTGACTCCGACGAAGCGAGGGGCTGGCATAGGGTCGACCCTGATACAAAGCGTCAAGGACTGGGCCGCCGACCACGGCTACTCTGTGGTCGAAGCCATCGGCGAGGGGCAGCCTCAATACGGCTGGCACGCCAGTGCGCCGTTCCTTGCCTGCGGATTCGAAGTGGTGAGGGACCAATGGCACGGGAGCTGGTGCGGCCAGGTGATGAAATGCACTACCCGAACGTAGGCGGCTGACGCCTCGCCACCCCCACAGCAATCCTGACATGCGTGCAGGCAGCCGCACAGGGACCGCATCACATGCACCGACCGGCTCTGGCATCCGCTCCCCACAACGCAGCGCAATCAGGTAGGCTGCGCCGTCACCCACGTCAGGCGTCGCCTCCATCCTTGAGCAGCGGCCGTCAAGAGAATATGATAGAGCAACCTCGGGAAACGGAGGGAAGTAGATGATTAGAGCGTTCAACGGGAAGACGCCGAAGATAGCCGATTCAGCCTTTGTCAGCGAATGGGCCTACGTCGTGGGTGACGTGGAGATAGGCGAGAACTCCGGCGTGTGGCCTGGAGCCGTGGTGAGGGGCGACTTCGGCCCGATAAAGATAGGCAAGAACTCCCAAATCGAGGACAACAGCGTAGTCCACAGCGCGGTGGCGATGGAGATCGGTGATAACGTGACCATAGGGCACAGCGCTGTTATCCACGGCCTGAAGATTGGCAACAACGTCCTCATTGGCAACAACGCCACCGTGCTGGACTTCGCCGAGATCGGCGACGGCTGTATCATCGGCGCCAACTCAATGGTAGCCACACGGCAGAAGATCCCCAGCAAGTCTTTCGTCACCGGCGTGCCCGCCAGAGTGAAGAAGGAGCTGTCCCCAGCATTGGTCGATGACATGCGCCGCCGAATGGGTGAGAGGTACGCCCAGATGCGGCCTGAGGGAATGCCCGTGATGAGCTATGCGGAACTCCTGAAGAAGTACAAAGAAGAGGGGTTGTAGGTCGGACAGCAGTCTGAGCAAGGCTGGGCCGGCCGGGAGTTGGGACAATGACTGACAAGTTCGTGATTGCGAAGAACCTTCACAAGAGCTTCAACGGCCACAAAGCGGTCAACGGCGTCTCGTTCCACGTCGGCAAGGGCGAGATCTTCGGCCTCCTGGGGCCCAACGGGGCAGGCAAGACCACTACCATCCGCATACTGTCCACCGTTTTGCAGCCGGACCGTGGTGACGTACTCATAGGCGGCCACTCCATACGGAAGAACCCCGACTCGGTTCGCCGCCTCATTGGGGTCTGTCCTCAGGAACTGGCCCTCTATGAAGAGCTGTCCGCCATGGACAACCTGGTCTTCTTCGGCCGGATGGTCGGGCTCAGCGGCAGCGAGGCGAAAGCACAGGCTGTAGCCCGTCTCAAGCTGGTTGGACTGCGACGAAGGGCCAGGGGAAGGGTCGACAAGTTCTCCGGCGGCATGAAGCGGCGGGTCAACCTCGCCGTATCGTTGATGGGCCACCCCAGGCTCCTGTTCCTCGATGAACCCACTGTTGGCATCGACCCCCAGTCACGGAACAACATCTACGAGACCATCGAAGGCCTGCGCAGCAAGGGCATGACCGTCCTCTACACCACACACTACATGGAGGAGGCCAGCCGCCTCTGCGACCGCGTCGCCATCGTCGACGGAGGGCACATAATCGCCATGGACACGCCGCTGGCTCTGAGGAGCCGCATCGGTCCGCCGGAGAGCGTGACCCTGGAAGACGTGTTCCTCAAGCTTACCGGGAGATCGCTGCGGGACTGAACCGGCATGAGCAAGCCTCTGCTCGTCGCACTGCACGAGGTCCGCATCTACCTGCGAGACAAAGGTGACCTGGCCTTCAGCCTCCTCTTGCCGGTAATCACCTTCGCTCTGATGTACGGTGCCTTCGGCGGTCAAGACACCTTCCATGGCACCGCCCACATGGTGAACGAAGACAAGGGAGGGGTGTACTCCGACCTCCTCGTCGAACGCCTGGATGCCCTGGACATCCTCGATGTGACCCTCCATTCTTCCAAGGACGCGGATGCCAGGCTGGACCGCGCCGACCTCCTGCTCGTCTTCTACATCCCCTACGGCTTCTCGGATGAGCTTTCCGAAGGAGACCAGGCGGAGCTGCTCGTCAAGCAGCGCGGCAATGGCGGCGACGAGGGCCAGATAGTCGCCTCCATCGTGCGCAGCGTGGTCGATGATCTGGCCCAGGAGTTCCACGTCCGTGCGCAGGTCAGCGAGGCGGTTGAGGGTGAGGGCATCAGCGATGAGCAGGTCGCCGCCACGGTCGACTACTTCATTGCGCAGCAGCGTGAAGACCCCACCGCCCACGTGCGTGAGGAGGCATTGGGCGGCAGCAGCGACCCGGTGGAGACGTTCCTTCCCAGTATCCTCACCATGTACGTCCTGTTTGCCGTCACATTGACGGCACGGGCGATAGTCGAGGAGAGACGGAAGGGGACTCTGGAAAGGCTAATGACCACCCGGCTTGAGGTGACGCAGTTGTTTACCGGCAAGTTTCTCGCCTTCTGCGCCCGGGGCCTGGTACAGACCCTCATCCTGATGCTCCTGGCCTACGCCGTCTTCCAGATGTTCACCCCGGCATCGTTCTTCCAGTCGGTGGCCATCGTGGTGGTCTTTCTCGCCGCGGTAAGCGGCCTGGGGCTCATCATCGCATCGGTGGCGCGCACCGAGGACCAGGCAGTCTGGATCGCTGTGGTGTTCACCATGGTAATGGTCATCCTCGGCGGCACCTTCTTCGAACTCCCCGAAAGCGGTGTGCTGGCTACTCTGAGCAACGTCTCGGTGAACACCTACGTCAATGAGGCCTTGAGGGCGGTAATCAATGAGGGCCGCTCACTCGCCGATGTGGGCGCGCAGCTCGCGGTGCTTGCCGTCGTGGCCGTTGTGTCTCTCGTCATCAGTCGGTTTCTATTCAAAGTCATGCCTGGAGGCAGATAAGAACCGTGAAACACGTCTGGTTCATAATGCTCAAGGACCTGAAGCTCTTCTCCAGGGACCGCATGGCCCTGTTTTTCTTCGTCCTCTTTCCCTTCGTCTTCGTCATCATCTTCAATTTCCTCCTCGGCGATGTGAGTGGCGGAGACGCGAGGATCGCCCTCAACGTGACCACGCTCGAGCAGCAGGAAGAGAGCATCAGCCATCTGATACTCCAGGCGATCGCCACTGAGGATGAATCGGATCTCGAACCCGGGGAGCCGATCATAGTATGGGACGAGGACTACCACGAGGCGCATGAGAAGGTCGAGAACGGCGAGATCAATGGCCTGCTCATCTTCCCGGAAAACTTCAGCGACGAAGTGATGCAGGGAGGCGGCGCCGAACTGACGGTGCTGGTACAGGCGGACGCGACGAACACCCGAGCCGCCCTCCGTGCGCTGGCCGACGGGATCGCATCGTGGCTCGACTCCCAGGCAGCGGCTGGCGATGCCACGGTCGCCCTTCTTGTCGAGCAGGGGGCGCTCGACCCCGATGACGCCGAGGCCATTGAAGAGGTCATGCGGGAGATGTACTCCGAGGAGAACGTGACCGAGGGGCAGACGTCCATTGTCGTTGACACTGAGACGGTGGGCGAAATGAAGACCGAGAGCGCGGCTAGCCAGGTGATCCCTGGCTACCTGGTGATGTTCGTCTTCTTCGCCGCCGCCCTTGGCGCTGAGATCATCGTCAAGGAGAGGGAGAACCACACCCTGGAGCGGTTGCTGGCCACATCCGTGCGGAAGAGGTCTCTGCTCGGCGGCGTATACGCCGGAACCGCGGCCAAGGGCCTGATCCAGATAGCGGTGTTCTGGGTCGTGGGCATTCTGGCCTTCGATATCGACCTCGGGGTATCACCCGCCGCCGTCGTCCTTCTCTCCATCCTGGTGGTTATCATGTCGGCGGCGTTTTCCGTCATGCTGGCCGCTCTGGTCAAGACACGGCGCAGCGCCGGGTCGCTGGCGGTACTCTGCGCCCTCATACTGGCACCGCTCGGCGGCTGCTGGTGGCCGCTGTTCTTCCTTCCGTCATGGATGCAGTCCCTGGCCAAGCTCACGCCGCATGGATGGGCCATGAGCGGCTTCAACAAGCTGATGCTCTTCGGTGCAGGGTTCGGCGACGTGGTCACGGAGATGCTGGTGCTCCTGGGCTTCGCCGCGCTCTTTGCCCTCATCGGCTTGTGGCGTTTTCGCACCAGTGCCGCATGACGAGGCCGGAGGCGCAGCCAAGCAGCGTGGGTAGGAGGCAAGATGACAGCACCTCGTACGTGCACAGCCCCCCACGGCCCCAACAAACGATGAAGCAGGTCCAGCTCTTGACAAAGACAGGACCGGCCATTACAGTCGCCAACACTGAAGAAGGCGGTCGTGCCGGTGCGACCACAGGCACAGAACCGGCAAAGAGCGTGAGTTCTCCTGGTGCACAATCGCCATGGATACGGTCACCTTTGCCATTCACGCGGCACTCTGGGTGCTGGGTTTCTTGTTCTTGTTCCACATACCTCTTTGCACAAGAGGTCGGCGCGGCCACCCCACCTCATACCCACGCATGTCGGTCATCATACCGGCGCGCAATGAGGAAACCACGCTTCCCAACCTGCTGGCCTCATTTGGAGAACAGAGCCTCACCCCCGACGAGATTATTGTTGTCGATGACCAGTCGGAAGACGGGACAAGGGAGACCGCTGACAGGGCAGGGGTCAAGGTGGTACAATCTGAACCACTACCCGCTGGCTGGACCGGCAAGACGTGGGCTTGTCATCAGGGTGCTGAACTGGCAATAGGCGACATCCTTATCTTCCTCGATGCAGATACTACTCTTGAGAGAGACGGACTCGCGCAGATTGTCGACACGTTCCTCGAAGAGGAAGGTGTGCTGTCGGTCCAGCCCTATCACAGAACTCAGCGCCTGTACGAGCAACTATCTTCCCTTTTCAACCTGGTCATGATGAGTGCGATCGACGCGTTCACTGTCTTTGGGAGGCGGCTCAAGCCAACTGCGCTGTTTGGCGCCACACTGGTGCTGTCTCGCCAGCACTACTTGGAAAGCGGCGGCCACGAGAGGGTGAAAGGGAGGATACTCGAAGACGTAGCTCTGGCCAAGGAGCTGAGGAAACAGGGCATCCCCTTCCGTTGCCACGGAGGAAAAGGGACCGTCTCCTTTCGTATGTATCCCCACGGCCTCAGGGAGCTGGTGGACGGCTGGAGCAGGGGCTTTGCCTTGGGAGCGGCGCAAATCACAATACCGTCGCTCCTTGTGGTCGTCGCCTGGATCGTAGGGAGCATCGGCGCTATACGATACCTCGCCGAGTCTTCATTCACCGGCAACACCACTGCAATCGCGCTTTGGGCCTCTCTCTACCTGGCCTACGCCGCCCAGGTGTACTGGATGCTCTTTCGCATAGGGACGTTTCGGCTGTATACGGCTCTGCTATACCCAGTCTCTTTGCTCTTCTTCATCCTCGTCTTCGCCCGCTCCTCGCTACTCGTCCTGCTGAGAAGGCGCGTCGACTGGAAAGCAAGAACCATAGACCTGAGAGGTAAGGTAACCCAGTAATGGTCATTCACTTGACCGGTCTCTGGCTGGTGCTGATCGATTTCTGCACATGGCTCACCATCCACGTAGTCGTCTCCTGTGCCATCGCACATCCCCCGGTGCGCGTCTTCGACCCGGAGAGCTGGCTCTACCGGCAGCGGGGGTGGGAGAGGAACGGCAGGACCTACGAAGTGCTGTTTCACCCGAAGAAGTGGAAGGAGATCCTGCCGGACGGCGCCGCACTCTTTGAGAGCGGGTTCCGCAAGAAACGTTTGCAGAGTGCGGATGCGTCCTATCTGGCAGAGTTCGTGCGGGAAACGTGCCGCGCCGAGGTCACTCACTGGGCGATTTTCTTCTGCGCGCCTTTCTTCTTCATATGGAACCCGTGGCACATTGGGGTCGTCATGATAGCGTACGCTTCCTTCGTGAACATGCCCTGCATCATCACACAGCGATACAACAGGATACGAATGAACCGACTCCTCCGAAATCAACGTCTCTCCTCGGAGGCGCCCACTCAAGAAGAGCTGCGCTGAACTCACGTCGTGGCGGGCGGCTCACCTAGAATGTCGCGCAGGGCCGCTCTCGCCGCATGATAGCCACACATCCCGTGTACGCCAGCGCCCGGCGGAGTCGAGTACGCCGTGCGGAGCAGAGCGGGCTGGATGAAGAACTGCCCAAAGTCCTGGGCTCCCCCCCGCGATGTCGCCCCCTGCATAGTCCGGATTGCAGCATTCCATATCGAGCGGCGACATCGCACTCCGTGCCAGCGTTATCGACGCCGACAAGCCGTTGGGCCCGGACACCACAACGACCGCGTCACAGGCGCTATTCCGTGCCATTCTCCGTGCTGTCACGCTTGCGCCTGAATAGTCTGCCAACGGAGCGAAACGGCCAGGTGGTCATCACGTACAGAAGGGTCCTGATCTGGGCGTTGTGCCACAGATTGCCAAACTCGGACCACTGCAGCCTAGCGTCGATGCATGCCTTCTGCACGTCAACCGCCGCCTCGACACCCAGGTGGGTAGCCATAGACCCCAGGACGTGGCGCCATATCCTTTCCTGGAATTTGGCCCCCAGAAGGCGGAAAGCCATTTCGTAGACGGGGTCATTGGCGCGGGCGAGGCCCTGTATCTGCGTCACTGTAGACCCATCCTCCTCAAATGCGCTGAACGTGACCCAGCCGGACTCCGGATGGCCCTGGGGTGTCATCAAGGTGAAGGACTCGTCGTCGGCATACATTACCAGCACACCGGTAGCCACCGGCCCGCCCGGGGTAGACGAGTTGATTAGCACTACCTCGCCAGCCTGGATACCCGCCGCCGACGGGTAGAATCGGTTCTGCTGCGGCTGGAAACTGGGGAAGTTGCCCTTGAGAACTTCGATGGCCTCGGTAGGTGTGGTGTTCACCCCTTCGAGGCGCAGGCGGTACGTCTTCTGCCACATCGGGCCAAACCCCTCGACGGGTCCCACAACGCGACGGCCCGCCACGTTCAGATTCGTGGCTTCCGCCGGCATGTCAGGGACCCTCAGCTTCGAGACCAGTGGAGCCCACTGAGAGGCAACGCGCGCCTCATCCACCTGGGGTGCCCTCGATAAGTCCGTCGCTCCCATCTCCGCACCTGCCCCGGGGGCTGACTCGCCCAACTGCGAAAGGGCTTCGGTCACGCTTCCATGGATGCGAAAGGCCCTGTCCAGACCGGTCAACTTGAACACATCGGCGTAGCTCCCGCTCAACCCGATTGCGGCAAGACGCTGGCGACGGTCCCTGGCCTCAATGCTGAGCTTGACCAGCAGGCTCACACCGGCGCTGTTCATGTGTTTCATCTCAGCGAAGTTGAGGACAACTGAGGAGCAACCTTCGCTGCATGCCCGGCTGTAGGCCTGCATGAGCGTCTCCTCGAAGAGAGCGGTGATCTCGCCTTCCAGCTCCAGCATGTGCGCCCCTTCAGTCAATCTAACGACGTTCATTCTTACCTCCGCCAATGTAGTATCCGACCATTGCCGCTCGATACCTGGACTTGAGCGGACGTAGCACGGTGACGGTTCTCGGTGGTGCCCGGTAGCATGCTGGACTGATGCTGTGCGAGGTCGCCAGGCCGTCCCGCTGATATGCCATTCGCCCCGCAGGGCACGGGTCAGCGTTCTCTCCACTGGCCGGCAGGCGGCCACAGGCTGGCCACCTCAGACAGTCGAGCGGACAGATAGCCGGGTAACACGCACGCTTGCGCGGACCGCCCCATCTACGCGCCGCGTCCCGCTTTCCCCGAATAGTGACGTAAAGCGAAATCGCGCCCTATTCGATCTTCTCCATGTCCTCTTCGCAGCAGACGAGGGTGCCGCCGCCAACCTTGGTCACGGTTACCTCGTTGCCGCAGACATTGCACCTGTACTTCTCGCCGACCTTCTCAACTCCCATCGCTGAACCTCCTTCACACGCAGATACGACAAGAACGCCAGTTGCGATCGGGGCGATATGTCTGGTGCCCCTCCGGCACGGCTATCGATTGACCGAAGTCACAGTATAGCAGGTCGCGCTGGAATCACCAATCTCCCCAGAGGCTTTGACCGTCCTTGCGCCGCAACGGCCACCACCCCCGACGCCACGGACGGCTTCAGCCAGGCTGCCGCCCTCCCCCTGCTCATCCAGGGCAAGCTGCTTCAACGATGCGGGTTCCACTGGACACCGAGTCGTCGATGGTGCTACCATTCAGCCAACCCAGCGGGGACAACCAGCCCTGCGAGGCCCGAAGCCACAGCCCTTTGGTGTCTGAGAAGGTCCATCGCGCGATTCAGACCGGGGCCAGTGCGGGCCACGGTTCACGGTATGCACATCCATCTGGAAACGCAGCCAGTTCATTCTGACCGGAAGGGACTTTGAGTTGAGCCTTCTGCGACGCTTCTTGCCTGTGGCATATGCCGTCCTTGTGGTGCTGGTCGTCGGTGTTGTCGGCTACATGGCGATCGAGGGATGGTCATTCCTTGACGCCCTTTACATGACGGTGATTACAGTCAGCACTGTAGGCTACTTCGAGGTACACAGTCTCTCGACAGCAGGGCGCGTTTTCACCGTTGTCCTCATCATCGGCGGCGTGGGCGTCATGCTATACGCCCTCACGTCAATCGTTCAGTATCTCACCGAGGGATACCTGGGTACTCTTCTGGGGAGGAGTCGAATGAAGGGGAAGCTATCGAAACTCAAAGGGCACGTCATCCTCTGCGGCTACGGCCGCGTCGGACAAGAGGTGGCCAGCGCGTTCAGCGATGAGAAGACCGAGTTCGTCGTCATTGAACAGAGCCAGGAAGCCCATGCCAAGGCCGCCTTTGACGGCTGTCTCTGTCTGCAGGGTGACGCCACCATGGACAGCGTACTGGAAGAGGCGGGAATACACAGCGCCCGGGCGCTGGTGGCGGCAGTCGGCACCGACGCCGACAATATCTACATTACCCTCTCGGCCAGGGGCATGAACCCCCACCTCGCCATCGTGGCCCGCGCCAGCACTGAGGAGTCCGAATCCAAGCTGAGGCGGGCGGGCGCGGACCGCATCATCTTCCCCCTGCGTGTTGGCGGGCAGCGAATGGCGATGTCCGCCCTTCACCCGCTGGTAGTGGACTTCATCGACACAACCCTACGGGTCCATGGCCGCGAACTGGTTCTGGAAGAGGTGACCGTGGGGCCGACCTCGCCATTGGCCGGGGTCAGCATAGGCCAAGGGCAGCCCCACACTGTCGGGACAGCCATTCTTGCAGTGAAGAAGAAGGACGGCGACGTCCTGACCAACCCTCCTCCCGATACCCTGGTGGAGACGGGAGACCAGCTCGTCGTAATCGGCAGTCGCGAACACCTGCACCTTCTCGAGGGACCACCATGACGACGCCTGGCATCGCCGTTTTCTCGTCCATTCTGTCGCTCCTTGGCTGACGCCGGATGCAGCGGCGGTGCCGACATGATGCGATACCTTCAGCTTCTCAGGCCACCGACCACAAGGTTCTCCGATACTCTGGTCTACATTCTCCTCTGCCTTGTGACAGCGGTCTCAGCGCCGCCGGCGTCAATCCTCAAGAGAAGAACACTGCGACAGTCTGTGTCCATCATCTTCACCAGCCTCATGCCCAGAGACCTCCTCATCGACTTCATGGGAGTCAGGTTTCTCGCCAGAAAAGGAAGAGCGGACATGCTGCTGCTCAACCCGCTCAGCAGTGCCGAGACCTGGGACTACTTCACACCACGGGAGGGTGACGTCGTGGTTGATGTTGGGGCGCACGTTGGCAAGTACGCTCTGGTTGCCGCCAAGTGTGTCGGCACAGCAGGCAAAGTCGTAGCCATTGAAGCGCATCCGGACAACTTCCGAGCACTGGCCAGCAATACCCGTTTCAACGGTTTCCACAACGTGTTCTCCTCAAACGTCGCCGCCTTCAGTGAAGACAGCAAGAGGCTGAGGTTGTTCGGTCAATGGGACGCTGCCTACACCCTCAAAGCGTGGCATCCACACTGCATCAGCATCGACACGAGAACCACGGACTCGATTCTGAGCCAATACGGCATAGACAGCGTGGACTGGGTGAAGATAGATGTGGAAGGTGCGGAGGTAGATGTCCTTGCCGGCATGAAGAGGATCATAGGCAACAGCCCAAACCTGAGAATACTGATCGAAGTCAGCTCCAGCAATGAGCAGGAAGTTGACAACATTCTTGGCGACTTCCGCAAGACTCGGATCAAAGGCCGTGACATGCTGTACTGGAGGGACCAGGCAGAAGATTGCCCCGGTAAGCCCGACTCGTGCCAGGAGAGTAGTTGATTTTGCCTCCAGCGTTCCATTATACTCACTGGTAAGCCATCCGCTGTAAGCAACATCCCATTGGAAAGAAGAGGCCTCTTGTGACCAACAGAGTAGTCGTGACTGGTATAGGAGTAATGAGCCCGTTGGGACTGGACGTCGACTCGATGTGGCAAGCCATGATCGCGGGCAAGTCCGGGGTGGACTACATCACCGCTTTCGATGCCAGCCCCTACATGACGAAAATCGCCGCTGAGGTCAAGGGCTTCGACCCCGCTCAGTACATGGACCGCAAAGAGCTGCGGCGCATGGACAGCTTCGCCCACTTCGCAGTGGCCGCTTCACGTCAGGCAGTGGAGCACGCCCGTCTCAAGATCGATGCCTCCAATGCCAACGACATCGGTGTAATAATCGGAGCAGGTTATGGCGGGCTGAGCACTGTCCTCAGCCAGTACGAGGTACTCAAAGAGAGAGGCCCTGAGAGGGTGAGCCCTTTTCTCGTTCCCATGATGATCGCCGATACCGCCTGCGGGGTAGTCTCCATCATGCTCGGCGCGAAGGGCCCCAACTACTGCATAACCTCCGCCTGCGCCAGCGGTTCCGATGCCGTTGGCGACTCCTACGAAATCGTCAAGCGCGGCGATGCCGAGGCGATGATCGCCGGAGGCACCGAGGCGCAGATAATCCCGCTCACCCTTGCCGCCTTCAACGCAGCACGAGCCATATCCACGAGGAACGATGAGCCGCAGAAGGCATCCCGGCCCTTCGATGCCGAGCGCGACGGTTTCGTCATGGGAGAAGGGTGCGTCACACTCATCCTGGAAAGCCTCTCCTTTGCCACCAAGCGGGGCGCACCTATCCTCGGTGAAATGATAAGCTACGGCGCCTCAGCCGATGCCTACCACATCACCCAGCCAGCGGAGGACGGTGAAGGCGGCGCACGGGCGATGGCTGCGGCTCTGCGCAAGGCAGGCATCGAGCCTGAACAGATCGATTACATCAATGCTCACGGTACCTCCACGCAGCTCAACGATAGGAACGAGACAATCGCGATAAAGACCGTCTTCGGGGAGCACGCCTACCGTGTCCCGGTCAGCTCGACGAAGTCCATGACCGGGCACCTCCTCGGTGCCGCAGGCGCCATTGAGGCAGCGGCATGTATTCTCACTATCCAGAACGGAATCATCCCGCCAACGATAAACCTCACAAACCCCGACCCCGAATGCGACCTCGACTATGTGCCCCACGTAGCTCGGCCGGCAAAGGTGGAAATAGCCATGTCCAACTCCTTTGGCTTCGGTGGGCACAACTCCACCCTAATCTTCCGAAGGTACAACGAGGCATGAGACATTGAAGCGCGCCCGCTGGCAAATGCCTCCGCAGCTGCCACAAGAACAGCTTGCCGCAATGGACTTGCCCCCGCTGATGGTTCAGCTCCTCCACAACCGAGGCATCACCGACCGCGCCCAAGCAGAATCCTTCCTTGCCGCAGATGAGCACCTCCTGAACGACCCGTTCCTTCTCCCCGACATGAACAAAGCCGTGTCCAGGATCTACAGTGCTTTGCTCTCCGGAGAGAAGATCGCCATATACGGCGACTTTGATGCCGACGGGATGACCGCCACCGCTATCCTCGCCGAGGGCATCTCGTTTCTCGGTGGCACTACTATCCCCTACATTCCGCACCGCGTCGAGGAGGGCTACGGCCTCAATCACACGGCCGTGCGGAGGCTGCACGGGGAGGGTGTCAGTCTCATAATCACCGTGGATTGCGGCATCAGCAACGCTGATGAGGTCGACAGAGCCCGAAGCATGGGCCTCGACATAGTGATCACCGACCACCACACCGTTCCCGAGAGAATGCCCCAGGCCGTCGCTGTGGTCAATCCCAAGCGAGACGATTCTGACTACCCGTTTCCGAAGCTCGCCGGAGTGGGCGTCGCGTTCAAGCTCCTCCAGGCACTCTTTAGCTCGCTGGGCAAAGACGGCCATATCGATTCCTTCCTCGACCTCGTTGCCTTCGGAACCGTTGCCGACATGGAGCCGTTGCTCGGCGAGAACCGCTACCTGGTGAAGCGCGGTCTGGAGCTGCTGCGCGCAACGAAACGCCCGGGCCTCAGGGAGATGGCCAAGTGCGCTGGCGTTTCTATCTCGAGCGTTGACCCCGAGGTCATTTCCTGGTCTCTTGGACCTCGCCTCAACGCCGCGGGAAGGCTGGAGCATGCCATGGCAGGCTATGACATACTGCTGACCGAGTCCGTGGAAGAAGCCCAGAAGCTGGCCAAAGTGCTGGAGAGAAGGAACAGCGAGCGCCAGAAGGTGACCGAGGCCGTTCTCACCAAGGCACGCCAGAAACTGCTTGCTCGGGGCACCGATTCACCCATTCTGATCGTTGGCGATGAGGACTTCCGCAGCGGTGTGGTAGGAGTCGTTGCCGGCAGGCTTGCCGACGAGTTCTATCGCCCCGTCATTGTATTCGAGCAGGGCAAGAAGTGGAGCAGGGGAAGCGCCCGCAGCATTCGCGAATTCGATATCATCGCCGCTCTGAGCAGTTGCAGCAGTCTCCTTTACCGCTTCGGCGGGCATCCTATGGCGGCAGGATGTACTGTAGCCACGGAGAACCTGGAGGAGCTTGAGACGTGCCTGTCTCGCATTGCCAGCGAGGAGATCTCTTCCCTCGACCTTCGCCCGCTCATCCCCATTGATGCCGAGATCCCCCTGTCCACCCTCGACGGCAGTACCTTCCAGATGATGCAGAGGCTCGCGCCGTTTGGGTCTGACAATCCCTACCCAACGTTTGTCAGCCGCGACATCACCGTGGTGAGTCACCGCAACGTGGGCGCCGACGGCAAACACCTCAAGTTCAAGCTCAGAGACGGCAAGTCAACCTGGGACGGCATCGGCTTCAGATTGGGAAGCCTCGCCGATGAGGTTGTCCCCATTCTGGACATCGTGTACAACGTTGAGGTCGACCAATGGCGCGGGCGGGAGACTCTTCAACTCAACATCCTCGACTTCGCACCAGCCAGCTAGCCCCCTGCCCAACCAGGGCCCGCTACAGCCTCGCACCCCGGATACCCCATGGGAGCAACACGCACGCGCCAGGTCTGCATGGCGGTTGACACGCAGTGCGACGCTAGTGACTGGCTAGTGCATTTGCCGCAACATTATGTTAAAATACCCTCCTGTGAGCAAGGTGATGACCATGAGACAGGAAGTTGAGAGTTTCTTGAACCATCTTTCCACGGAGAAAGGCTTCTCCTCAAACACTATAGAGGCTTACAGAAACGACCTTGGGCAGCTTGCCAGTTTCATCGAGGACCAGGCCGCGGTGAAAGGTTACAAGTCTCAATGGGCCTCTGTCGACCGCAATATCCTCATAAGCTACATTCTCGATTTGAAGGAAAGAGGCTATGCGTCGGCAACTGTAGCCCGCAAGGTGGCTGCCATGAAGTCGTTCTTCGATTTCCTGGTCTCCGAGGGGGTCTCCCGCGCCGACCCTACAGAGAACCTCAGCTCACCGAAGGTGGGTAAGTCCTTGCCCAAAGCTCTGTCTACCAGGGAGGTCGAAGCTCTCTTGGACGAGCCGGCGAAGTCTTCCTCCGTGGAGGCAGTGAGGGACAGGGCCATGATGGAGTTGATGTATGCCGGTGGCATGAGGGTATCGGAGCTGGTGTCAACAAACGTTGGCCACGTCGACCTCGACAGCGGCTTCGTACGCTGCTTCGGAAAGGGTTCAAAGGAGAGACTGATCCCTATTCACCGCAGGGCAACCGAGGCCGTGGCGCACTATGTCAGGCAGGCTCGGCCTCAACTCCTCCGCAACAGCGACGAGGAAGCGTTGTTCTTGAACCGTCGCGGAGAGCGTCTAACGAGGCAGGGATTCTGGCTCATTCTCAAGGCTTATGTCAAGTCCGCCGGGATAAAGGCCGATGTAACGCCTCATACGCTTCGCCACAGCTTCGCCACTCACATGCTGAGGGGTGGAGCTGACCTGAGAGCGGTTCAGGAACTGCTGGGACATGCCAATATCTCCTCGACGCAGGTATACACCCATCTCAGCAGTGAACACGTGCACCAGGCCTACGAAAGGGCGCATCCCCGCGCCAACGAGTAGCGCTCACAGCATTGGCGCACCGCCTTCACGGTCAGCCTTTGGCAGGAACAGGAGTGACAAATGCCGCAGAAGAAATCTCACCGCGTAGCCTCCCGGCAAGCAGCGGCCAGCAAGGAACGCAAGAAGAAAAAGAAGGCACAGGCAACTCAGCATAGAGTCAAAGCCCCCGCGCCTACGCCCGAAGTGGTGGACGCTGCTCCTCTCGAGCCGGTGGCCCCTTCGATTCCTCAGCCAGCCCAGGAAGTCGAGCCCGCACGGCAGTACACAGGCAGAGACCTCCGCAAGATCGGCATCATTGCCGGCTGCATGATCATCATCCTCATCATCCTCGGCTTCGTACTGTAGGGGGCATGCTATGGCGGCCAGGGGCTTGGAAGAGCAACTGAAGGCATTGCCCCACAAGCCCGGCGTTTACCTCTTCAGAGACGCCTCAAGGAACGTGCTCTACGTCGGCAAGGCGGCCAACCTCCGCAG
>Ga0180433_10001613_pt1 | contig 37320 bp, 36 predicted proteins | sample SS_ome_8_FD_132980 | JGI IMG/M metagenome (GOLD analysis project Ga0180433, IMG submission 132980) | Hypersaline lake sediment archaeal communities from the Salton Sea, California, USA - SS_1_D_1 metaG | ecosystem: Environmental > Aquatic > Non-marine Saline and Alkaline > Hypersaline >... | reverse complement strand
TGCTCACTGCACTGGTGTGGTCGACGTTTCGGCACTTGGGAACGTCCACATGCTCAATCTTGCTCGGTGCACTGGCGTGGTCGATGTGTCGGCGCTTGGGAACGTCCACACGCTCGATCTTGCTCGGTGCACTGGCGTGGTCGACGTGTCGGCACTTGGCAATATTCACACGCTCGATCTTTCTTACTGCACTAACGTGGTCGACGTGTCGGCACTTGGAAACGTGCGCCACACGCTCATTCTTTCTCAGTGCCCTAGCGTGGTCGCCGTGTCGGCACTTGGCAACGTTCACACGCTCGATCTTGCTTGCTGCGAAGACGTGATCGATGTGTCGGCACTTGGCAACGTTCACACACTCAACCTTTGGGGATGTACTGGCGTGGTCGACGTGTCGGCACTTGGCAACGTTCACACGCTCGATCTTTCTGAGTGCCCTGGTGTGGTCGACGTGTCGGCGCTTGGCAACGTCCACACGCTCAATCTTTCTGAGTGCCCTGGCGTGGTCGACGTGTCGGCACTCGGCAATGTTCACACACTCGATCTTGCTTGGTGCGAAGACGTGGTCGACGTGTCGGCACTTGGCAACGTTCACACGCTCTATCTTTCTGAGTGCCCTGGTGTGGTCGACGTGTCGGCCCTTGGCAACGTTCACACGCTCGATCTTGCTTGCTGCGAAGGCGTGGTCGACGTGTCCACACTTGGCAACGTTCACACGCTCAATCTTTGTCACTGCCCTGGCGTGGTCGACGTGTCGGCACTTGGCAACGTTCACACGCTCAACCTTCGTGGATGCACTGGCGTGGTCGACGTGTCGGCACTTGGCAACGTTCACACGCTCAATCTTTCTGAGTGCCCTAGTGTGGTCGACGTGTCGGCACTTGGCAACGTTCACACGCTCAACCTTCGGGGATGCACTAACGTGGTCGACGTGTCCGCACTTGGAAACGTCCACGCGCTCTATATCAACAATTAAAATTGTTTATTTTTTGCAACTTAATGATTAATTTAACATTTTTACTATTTAAGTGATACAAATTTCATTTTAAAAACAAAAATGTGAGCCAACAAAAGCGACGTGTCTAACAGCACTTTATTCTATCTGCATTGATCATGTAATCTTTTTTTATACAAGAACAGTTACAGTGTCGATAATGTCGGAAAAAATACATTTCGTCTTCTGAAACGATGGAATTACTTAAAGGCAATGCGAAAATCATTCAAAATTTTGCCAACCGCAATGAAAAAAAAATTCTTGGAAAAAATAACCTGACTCGCGCGCAAATATCACTTTATTTTTGTCCCACATGTGTTCCAAAATTTACTGCGAACTGTATTTTATGCCAAGAAGTAACCTATGGTGTGTTTCTAGATGACAAAACGCCGATTTGTAAAAGTCACACTTCTTGGCACACTTGCGTAATCCGTTTTGGTACAAAGTACCGAGGTAAAACTCTGAAAGAAGTTGCAGATAGTCCCGGTGGATGGCGTTGGATGAACTGGATAATTACGAAAAGCTGGCTTCGTTTTCGTACACAAGTCAATATTCGTGACGCGCTGAATTATAAAACACAACTGAAAAACGCCCTGTTATGAGCGCCAAAGCGTCCGCATATTTCATGTAACAAAGCGACGTTTATTTTTTTTTTCGTTATATTCTGGTCAAATAAATAATATTTTTTGTGCACGTCCAGACCTGTTATGGGCTCTTTTTAAAAAAAATAAATGCTTGAGAGATTTGAACGTTTATTTGAAAGCTACAAATTATAACACAAATCGGTATAATAAAGCGATGCGTCGCATGACACTGAGTACAGAACAAATTCACCTGTGCCGGAATACACTGCGCTGTTGGAAATATTGTTTTTTTTTCTATAAAAGCTGGCGACTTGCCAATGTAAATACGAAATCTTGACTGGTTGGAAACTCATCAAGTATCACACTGGACACAAAGGTTGTTGCGGTTGATGGACGCAAGACTGAAAGGGTCACGGTTTGCCCCGCCCGAAAGTGTGAAATACGGACCCAACTCGCTTGGTTTTGAAAAGGGCCAATGGTGATGGTTTCCACTGGAGGCACGGTGCTGGTGATCGAAAGAATAATGTCATTTACTAAAATAACAGGCGTTGCATTCACAAGCCGAGAACCTGGGACCGTGATACCGACACTATCCACTTGAGTAACAAGGACTCCATTTGGGACATCAAGACCAGATGCCGCAAAGGCCGGAAACGAGCTGCGCAGACTGTTTAATACCGAACCCACGGGAAGTTGATAGTCACCAATGCCCAAAAAGCCCTTCCCAGCCGCCCCGTCAAAATTCGCGCCCAAAGTTCGAATCTTATTAACTATCTGTTCCATCATAAATTGATTCGACCCGCCGCCAAAATTCGCTTGAATGGTTCCCATGGAACTCAACAACCAAGACGCAATGCCGATTACGTTACCACTTGTGTCTAGAATAGGTGACCCACTGTTACCGGGAATAATGGGCGCGGTCACAAACATGCTTTCCGTTGATTCAATGGGGCTCTGTGGCAAAAGCTTGGCATCACGAACGTTTCCAACCGCACATGACATTGAGTCGATGGCCGCAGGATTGCCGATGATCACGCATGCGTCTCCAGGAGAGACTGAATCGCTTAGTCCAAAAGGTATAATTGCTTGAGCAAGCGAAAAGTCAAAGCCCGTGTTCGCATCGTCACTAACACTGTTCGTTTTCAGTACCGCGATATCCGCACATGCGTCTATGCCCAGAAGTGTGCACGACACTTGTACATTTTGCCCAATGACATTATTGGCGTTTTCAAGAATAATATCGTTTTCTAAAGCATAAACTAATGGTACTGTCAACGCATCTTCCAAAGCCACATGTGCACATGTTACCACATACGCATGTGGTGGATCTACACTATAAATCCAACCCGATCCAGACGAACTAGCTAATGTGCCCAATGTAAAAACAGTGCAGGTTCCAGTTTTCCGATTTGCATACACGGTTCCGAAATTGTTTCCGGTCGCTCCGGTCGCTCCGGTCACTCCAGTTCCTCCAGTAACGCCCGTTAATCCAGTGCCTCCAGTGACACCCGTCGATCCAGTATTTCCGGTAGCACCCGTCACCCCAGTCAATCCAGTGCCTCCAGTGACACCCGCAGATCCAGTGGTCCCCGTAACACCCGTCGCCCCAGTGCCTCCAGTTCCTCCGGCAACACCCGTCACCCCAGTGCCTCCAGTTCCTCCGGTAACGCCCGTCGCCCCAGTCACTCCAGTGCTACCCGTGGATCCAGTACCTCCAGTGATACCCGTCGATCCAGTGCCTCCGGAACCACCCGTCGCCCCGGTCGGTCCAGGGTCACCAGTGCTGCCAGATGTTCCCGTGACCCCAGTTGCCCCAGTTGGCCCCGTAAATCCGACTGGGCCCATGGCACCAGTCATTCCAGTGGTGCCGGTGACACCTGTGACGCCAGTGACTCCAGTGACTCCAGTCGAACCAGTGGGTCCCGTTGCTCCTGTTGCACTTCCAGGTGGCCCGGCTGTGCCCGTAGGTCCAGTGGCGCCAGTGACTCCTGTCGGTCCAGTAATTCCCGTATCCCCGGTGATTCCGGTGACTCCAGTGACCCCAGTGAGCCCGGTGATGCCCATAAAGCCTGTTGCTCCGGCTGCACCAGTCACGCCCGGAGCGCCCGTATCCCCTGTCGGCCCCGTGGGTCCTGTTATTCCCGTGACCCCCGTCGCGCTTCCCGGTGGACCAGTGGGTCCAGTGGGTCCCGTATTTCCCATGTCTCCGTTCACACTTTTTCCTTCGACCCGCAGAGTTGTAAATGATCCTTGTCTGGCGATAACATTGTTTGATACTATTCTTCGGGTGTGAATTGAGTCATTCACGCTTCGAATAAATTTTGCATCTGATTTGATCATTATGAGTTTTTTATTTGTTTTTGAACAAGAAAAATTTTATGCCAACACGAATAAATCGTCTGAGTGGCGACAAAAGTGTGCATGTTGTGAGCGGACACAGAATAAAATCTATACGAGTTCCCACTTCTCCATGGTCCTTATACCTGGGTTCGCTAAAATGGCACACGCATTATTGGAGATGCCTGAAAACCGAACGTCCTGGGTTGATTTATCACAAATAATTACATTACATAAAAACATAAAAATGCCATCCCGTTTTGGATATGTCGGGGTGGGGATTCTCCTAACCAGTGCAATTGCCGTGATTATGTTAATTTACATCTTTTTCATAAAATTTCAAGTAAGTTTTAAAAAATACCCCAATCCATCGCGCCTGCAACTGAAAGAAGCACATGTGAATGTATTGTCACAGCAGAGTTTCAACCCTGTGTTTGAGAAAACGGCCATCGATGTCGAGTCACTCACCTTTTTGTACGCTCTTGATTGTTTACTGCACAAACCCCTTGCTGTTTTAAATGAAAAAGAACTGGTTTCTCTTTTGTCAAGTCTTGGTAATTTTTCTCTATGTCAGAGATTTCTTTATAAAAACAAAACCTTTGGTGGTCTTGTGATGATGGATGTAAATTCTGGGACCAAAATAATCATTTTTTTGGCGATCGGGTGCTATGTGGGTCTCAAAACTTGGAACAATATTCTGGATTTTCGAGATGGAAATCGCCGCGTTCCGATAAAAACATCAGCAGCCAATATTTATTCTGATTTGTCGTTAGATTTTTCCGATTTAAAACCGACGGACAAGATTGTGTTATACGGCCATTCTCAAGGAGGCACCAACGCAATTTTATGCGCACTGGATCTTCTACAGCGAGGATTTTGTGGGAATAATCTTTCAATAATAGCATCTGGTTCGCTTCCGTGTTTGTCACCAACCCTTGCATCTTATGTTTCTGATCAAATCCAAGCGTCTTTTGAAGTTCTTAATTTAACGGACAATGCGATAAATTGGATGCTTCCTTACTTTACCAGATTACGCAACGTATACGTGTTCTATGATAACTTACCGCATTTACCAAAATTTTCTGTTCATGGACATGCATCTCACGTTGTCAAACTCAAAAACACCAACGTTTAACTTTTTTTTAATGAGTCAACCAAAACAGCCACACGCATAGAGTAAAACAGGTAAAATAACGCACAGAGTTGTTAGCACAAACACACACACCCGGCAAGTTAATCATTTTCACCACCAAATCGTGTGTGTGTGTTTGTCCTATTTTAACCAAAATAAGTATTTTGCAAATTTTTGCCCACATACATATTTCAATTCTGATTTAAATGTGACGCCAAGGTGAATTGTCAATCCAATTAACAACAAAGTCAACCCACCCGCCCAATGCTTTTTTTTTGCAATAATCGCGGAAACTAAAAATCCAACACACACAAAGGAAAACAAAATCTCCAAGACGAAACATTGACTCCAGCAAATTGGTAGGTTTCCATAAACCCCTTTCTTGCGCAAATATGTGCTAATTTTGCAAACTTCCAATATGAACTTGAGCACGTTGCCCGATATTGAATCAACGTAAGCGGAATGGCTTTTAATAATAGCACAATGCTCTGGCAACGCAATTACTTTTTTGTCAATTAATTGATTTGATAAATGCCAATTCAAAATGTGATCGTCGTGACGCAGCCCCCAATCAACCATTTGGGTTAATTTTAACAATTCGGTGCCCTGTAAAAATTTCCTTTTGTAAGCAATTAAGGACTGTCCCTCAATCCAGTCAACGCTTTGGTCTATTTTTTGATTTGTCAAAAATTCAAATGTCCAAAGAGATGGGCCGGTTTTCCACCCGGTGTAGCTTAACGCACATTCATCGTAGATCCTGGCTTTGTGTAAAATGTTCTGCAGCGTTCCTTCGGTTAAAATTACATCGTCGTCAATGGTGACAATAACAGTATCTGGATCCGTTTCAACTTCCAAAGTCGGCAATAATTTGGTGATTGGGCCGTAATCTTTGCAGTGAAGAGTGGTAATGTTGTGTTTTTTAAGCAGAACTTGCGTTTCCTCAGGAATATTGTAAGGAATTTTTTTTAAGGACAGCAAAGGTTGGCAAAAATAAATGGCGTTCACATGCGGGCATATCCTCTGGGACAGCATTAATATGAAGTCGGGTAAATGGCGAATCCGCCCCGGGACGGTGGTAAATGACACAACCACACGCATTTTATACATTAAAAAATTTATTTTGCAACCGAGTTCAGAACACGATTCTTTGTGGCCAGGTACATTACACATGCAACGCCGGCAAAAATAAGGAGTGGGACATAATATATCCACAAATAATGCATGTGAAGACCGCATGTTTCCAAACTTGCACCATTGACGTTGTCCAAATCTAACCCGATCGCTTCCTTTATTTGGGGCGGAAGTGTTTTTGACAACTGGCGTAATTTTAAAATATCCACCATTTCTTTCGGCAGTTGGTTTTGCGTCGTGATCGGAGGATATAAAGCAAACTTTTGAGAAACCGAGACATGAGTCCACCCTTCGACAACGAACGGCCGCGTCCACATACGTTTGGGGATTCTGGCCAACAAAGAAGCAATTTTTTGGCCATTTATAATGTAAGAATGGGCCGCGTATGGAAATGTCGTATAGACAATTTTTCTAGCTTTTCCAAAACAGCATGGTAACAAAGGCCCTAGTGGAACGTGGCCCGGGAAAAAAACAGTCCATTGAGGATATTGTTGTTTTAAACGCAAATAATTTTCAAAAATTATTTCTCCTGCCTTTGCATCCAAGAACTGGCAATCGTCTTCAAGAATGAAAATGTCTTTAGTGGGTGCAAGCTTCTGTGAAATAATTTTTACAACCTCGTAATGAGATCCAAAAATGCACTTGCTGAGAGTTTTGCTGTTTTTTTTCACGCCGCTGGGTATTGTTGACCCCACGTGAACGTGAAATTTATCGATTCCAATGGATTTTAACCTTTGTTTTAATTTTTTCACGCGAATGTTGTATTTAGGAGATTTGCATGTTAAAATCACCACATAAATGTTATCCTTCCACAATGTCATCAATCGTTTTTTTATAATTGACAAAAGAATAAGATTATTAGTTATTTTTTTTGTCCAATACGAAGTGCATGAGTGTGATGCACTTGCTTAGACGGAAGAAGGCTTAAACACACCGCGGCGTTCAAGGAATTCGAAAATTTCATAGACATTCAACACCGAGTTATTCTTGTTTCTCCGAAGCCGAAACGCAAATGTCGGACCGGTGAAAAACGTTTTCAAAATAGCCAAATTAATTTGACAAGTCACCTGCCCGTCGACGAGTTGCATCGTTTTGGCATCCAGCGTAAATCTGGGCGTATAATCCGACGCCGGAGCGATTTGCACGCCTGGAAACTGCTTGGCCGTGATGACCGTAGTGGTATTTTTTTCCACGCACACGTTATGCACATCGTACCGGGCACATCCCTGTCCCGGCGGCAAGTTCTTGGATTCCGTCGTGGTCACTTGATTCAATCGACTCTCGGTCCCGGTCCCAATAGTAGTGGGATCTTGTCGCGTTACGCCTCCCACGGCATCCGCACACGACGTCCCCGGTACCGTATCGGTGTAGTCAATCACGTGGGTCCCGTTGAACCAGAAGAATTGGCCCGTGGGAGTTTCGACAAGCAACTCGTTGCCTCGTGTTTGATACGTGATGCTGGTACAGGAAGCAGACTGCAGTAGACAAAAATTTCGCAAAATGGGAACGAGAACAAGCAGCCCGAGCAAAAGACTCAGTGCAATAACCAAGCAGAGGACCAGAATTCGGATTTCCCGAGGCGACATGTGTTTTATTTTAATGTGATTGAAAATAAAATCCAAACGGCTTTAGATGAAAGGTATTATTACTCTGAACGTCATTCTGTTGATCGTTCTGTTGGGACTCGTGGGAAGTTTTATTGGGCTTTTCCTTTGGCAAAACTCGCGGCGCCAAAAAGTTGTTTTGTGTGTCGAAGACCAGCAGTGTCTCCATGGCACCTGCGGTAAACAAGGGCGTTGTGTTTGCGAGCCTGGGTTCGTCGGTCAATTTTGTGACGTATCCCAAGCTCCCGTGCAAAATAGCTTTTATGCCGCCGATTGCAACATCGTGCCCATCGCCTGTGCGACCGACAAAGACTGTACCGTGTGCCTGAACCAACGCGCGACGTGCCAGGACATGAAACCCTTGAACAACCCCCGGAATTTAGAAGGCAAATTCTGCTTGGATGCCGGGAAACCCACGGTGGAATGCGATCCCAAGTGCGGCGGCAACTGGGAATGGAGCGGATGGACCGATATAGAAGGCATGGGGTGGCGCTGTCGTGCCGATTATGATAATATTTTCCCCGAGGGAAATTGCAAAGACCGCTCGAGCAACATGTGCCGGCGGATCAACGAGTTTACAGGTGGTCTTCCGGAGGGCAATTTAACTTGCAACTGTGCAAGCGCGTGTTTTACGGATTCCGATTGCAAAGTGTTGGGTGCGAAATGTGTGGACAAAGCCTGTAAGGTGAAAACGGGGTGGAATGCCACCCGGGATGCACCGATGTGTGTCGCGGACACGTGCCCCGACTACCAGCGGTGGCAATCCGATCCCATAAATGCCGCCACGAATCCGTTTGCCATCCAAGGCAAGTGCGTAGATGTGAGTGCCACCGCCGAGAACCAGGCATAAGATGTTAAAAGAAATATAAATCAGAATTTTATTTATTTGCAAAATTACAAAAAGAGAAAAAAGCATGCCAGGTCTATCTCCTTTGTTTATCGCCTCAGTTTCGCTATTTGGAATCATCATTTTAGCCCTTTTGGTGCTGATCATCGTGATCTTGGTGCTCGCTTTTTGGCCGAATCCCAAGGACGCCATTCCGCTGCCGGGAGGCGTGGGGTTTCCCAACGTCTATCCGATTATCGGAGAACCCATTAACGCAGGGTCAAATACACCTTCGTGTTGGGACATGGTCACCAACGACAAAAACGAAAAGCAGTACGCCAACAAACTCTTGCCGTGTAAATCGGACAGCGATTGCATCACGTGCGAGCATGGCAGCTGCCAAGAAGCTTCCGCCGAAGTCCGGCAAGTGCAGCAAAGGATGTTCGCCAACGACGCCGCTCGCTATTGTTTGCCCAACTTAAAACAATGCCTGCCAGATGGCGGGTGTGATTTCTCGAAATTCCACGCCTGTAAGCAAGATTCGGATTGCGACTTGTGCAACGACACGTTGGGAAGCGCGATTCAAATGAAATGCGTCGCCGTCGCAAAGGACGAAGACGTCAGTATTAATTCACACACGTGCAAAGCCGATGCGGACCGCAGTATTTGTTTACCGCGGCCGGCGTATTGTGACCCGGCCAACGGAATCCCGACTTGGGTCGACGATGGCGTGACCCAGAAATGGGAGTGCAAGTGCCGATATCCCAGCGTCTTTGGCGGCGCCGACTGCTCGACCCTGATTGCCTGTGACAACCATTTAGCGCTGCCCCAAACGCAAAAAGCTCAGAAACTTTTGATCAACGTGGGTCCAGCGGAAGAGATTGGCAAGGAGTGGGCTTCCGATTCCCTCGTTCCACCTGCCGAACTGCGGTGTTCCAAGGACTGGCAACAGGCCTGCAGCGGCGACCAACCGTGTGGGGACAAGGGCGAGTGCGTGCCCACGACCGTGTGTCAATGCGATGGAATCAACGCGTTTTCGGGCAGCACGTTCAAAAACCCGGGCGTCGAAACCAACGAGCCCGCATTGTTAAATTCGTGCGTGAACGACACGTGTTTTAGTACGATGCAGCGCGCGGGTCGGTTCGACGCCGCGCTGAACAGTTGCATTTGCTCGGGGGAATCTCGGTTGCTGTGGGGCATAAATCAAACCACCGGGGCCTACGAATACAAAAACGCGTGCACGGATCGCAAAATCGGGAACGTGGTGCTGAAGGGCGATACGACGACGTGTTTTGACCCCGGCGTCCCAGCGAATTCCCAGCCGGAAAGGACGGGTCTGGTCAACATGAAATTAGCAGAGACCGAGATACCGGTCTGTGGGCTTGACCCGTGTATGGGAATTTCGGGCGATCGCAGGTATCCGGCCAGTTGGGAAGTCGGGCACGGGCATTGGAACCCCGCCACAAACGCCTGTGAGTGCGACACTGCGAGCGGGTTTTACAACTTGGACATTACCAAATACAATGAAAACAAATCCGCGGCCGACCAAATAGCGAATAATTCACTCGGACACATGTGTTACGATCCGTGCCCCCCGAAACTGTCCCAATCCCTGTGTCAACTCAACGGGAAGTGCGTCTTCGATCCGACCAAAACATTCGCCTACAGATGCGAGTGTGGACGCGGCTTCAAACCAACGGCTGACGGCAGCGCCTGTGAATCGTGCCGAGAAACGGGACCAGATAACGTTTACCGCAGTCAAACTTGTGAGGAACTCAATTGCTGCGTGAAGTGTTACACCTGCATCGGAGTCAACGGGCCCTTCAAAACGTGCGACCGAAAGGGCAAATTTGGGTGCCACTGATTAACTTAATAACATTCTCCGAATTTGCAAGTTAAATTTCCACAGCACTGGTCGTCGCTATCGCAGGGGAAACTGCGGTGGCGCTGATGAATTTGACACCGCTCGCCGCCGTAGCAATTGTCACAAATGCACTTGTAGGTTTTTGCCTTGTCGTCGTACACGCACCGTCCGTGGGTGCCGCAAATATTGCGGTCACAAATGTTGACACACTTGGAAAAGGGCCACTGAGCGCTGATTTGCTCGGTACTGTTATTTTTGCAAATACAAAGCCCCTTCCGCTCCGGATGATCTTTGTCGGTTGCCGTTGGATCGAAATATCCATTTGGATTACACGGGTCTTCGCGGCAAGTTGGGGGAGCATTGGGTTGGTTTTCTTGCTTATAAGGCAGCCAACTTTTAAAAGTGTTATCCGCTTCGTTTTGTTTGACGTTGCCACACCAGCATTGATAGGGCGCCAGGTTTTCTGGCACCTCACCGAGGGCGTTAGAAAACAGATATTTCGTATTGTCGGGCGTCACCAACCGTGGTCCGGGGTCGCCTTCCCCAACTTTTTTATACACGGGCACGTGGCACGTATCTGGGCGGCACGAAAAAAATTGGCTTGATTCTTCTTGCACTTGGATGCGCGCGGCGGTCGCATTGCTGGGCGGCACGACGGCGGTTGCTTCTTGGTAGTCTTTCCACGAAATTAGATTTTGGTTGGGGTCGCATCGGCACTCCCCACCCCAATCAGTGAGCGCCACGGAACACCCGGGATTCGTTTGTTCCGTGCAATTTGGGTTGATTTTGCCCTCGGCCATCCAGGCCGGGTAAAAATCATCGTAAAGCAACGGCCCGTCTAGATTCGGATCCCAGCTGACCCTGGTGATGCCCAGAAGATTTCCCTCCGAGTCGGCTTCTTTTTTAACCAAAAGGGGCTTCCCGGGCATTCCCGTGCCGGCGGTGGGCTTGGCGTCCGATCGAGCAAAATTGGAAACGTACGTTTGCTCGCATTCCGGATCTTGGTTCATCGAACACTGATCCGCAACGAACGCCCGGGGTCGTGACACTAACCTGTTCGCCGTGGCCACGCACTTGCCGGCGTCCGCGCAATCCGTGTCCTGAGTACACGGTTTCAGGGCGTCGTTGTTACAGACCATGTAGTCGTACCGATTGCACGCCACGTTGACATTGCAATCCGAATCATGAGTCGTTTGTCTGAAGACATTGTATTTCGCGTCGTACGTGCAATCGCACTCCCAATTTTCCAGCCCCCCTTCGGCTTTCCACACGCTCTCGGAATACCCTGGTGTGCACACGTTGAATTTCGGAGGCAGACAATAATTTTTCCCATCACTTGTCAGCTGCGCTCCGTTTACGGTCACGGTTTGGTTATAGGGCACCGAAGCGCACTCCAGGTATTTGCCATTTGGCTTTTCCGTACATTGTTTGCATTCTAAACTGGACGTGCATTCCTTGAACCCGTCCGTGCTTTTTTGAGGTAAGCAAAATCCCGTGGGTTTAATCGGATGGCTCTGCGGAGGCACCGGACCGATTGGAATTCCTTGGTTCGTTTCCCGCAAGTCAGCGGCCCGGTTTTTGGTCGAAAGCCAAACGAGCAAACCCAGCATCACTGTGATTAACAAAAGCAAGAGAACCAAGAAACCAATCGCCCACACGTTCATGAATAAATGCGTTGTCTTTTTTTTGGCGTGAGTTAGTTTTTTTTTTACTTTTTTGGAAACGTTTTATTTATTTAACTCTGCGGCCTTGTTGCGAGGTCTTTTTTTTTGCTTTATTTTCTAAATATTTTCACCAGGAAACCAATAACCACCAGCACCGCAATAACCCCCGCCGCGATCAACACGTACTTGAACCAAGACATGAACGCGGATGGGCTCTTGACACCGGCATCGACCAAATGCAACCCATCGTCGATAATCATCCCCGCTTCGCTTGCGTAATAGACAAAGGTATCCCAAAAGTTTTCCTTGAAATACTGCGGCCGATATTCCTTGCAAGAACATACGTCATTGTCACACGACGACGATGAAGTGTGTGTTGTGGTCCCTTCCACGCGTTCAGTTTGGAGTTTCCCCCCACACACGGACGCACACGCTGCTTTAATCGTGCTGTTGTCACAATTGCACGTATTCGCCGAAACACCCTCCAATTTCGTATAGCGTCGCCCACTCTTGACTTGAACCAAGTAGCACCCGCTTCGCGCCTGCGCCATCGCTTCCAGGATGCCAATTCCGACCCCGGCTTTAAAAAGAAATCTTATGACATCCCCGGCTTTTTTGTTCCTTTCAAACCAGTCGTTTATTTTATTATACCATTGTTTGCGCTCGGCAAGTTTTTTCTCGCGCTCTGGCTCTGTATCACTTTCGTCTGGCCTGGGTGGCTCTTCTGCACTTCCCGTGATGTCCTCGGACAGTTGCGCTGCGTTTTCTTCACTCCTGGTCTTGACGTCTTCCCTTGTGGCATTTTCGACACGTCGAGGGTCGATACCTTGGGCCTCCGCGAGCTCGTTGGCAATGTTTTCCAGACCGGCTTTTTCTAAGACGGTCTCCAAGGCCTTGTAATCACTAAGATTTTTGATGGATCGGGTCTTCTCTTCCCCCGCCAGCTTAAAATCTTTGTCATTTTCCCACGTCACATGACCTTCCATCGCCTCATTCATCGATTCCAAGAATTCCGCGGATAGTATATCATCAACATTTCTCATAAAATCGAGCTTTCCCTCTAAAAAGTTCCTTGCAACCTCGGGGTCACTGAATTCTGGCATCGCTGACAGTCGGAGATTTCGTTTTTTTTTAATATAATGATAACAAATAAAAAAAAACCTCACGCACGTTCCGTATTATGGAAAGTGGTGACGCGAAAACCTCATTTTGCAAGACCAACGCAGACTGTGGGTCGAAAAAATGCGGCCCCGAGGGTCTGTGTTTGTGTACTCAAGATGCCGACTGCGGCGCGTATGGTCAGTGCAACATACAAGAAGGCGTGTGTATTCCTAATCTGTGCCAAACCGACGCAGACTGCTCCGATCACGGCACGTGCATGGCTCTGTACTCCGAGCCGTGGCGCGGCGGTTTTTGTGTGTGCCAAAACGGCTGGAGCCGGGCAAAGAGCGGGGCCCTGGGCCACCCGTGCGTCGTGCCCCCGAAAGCGAGCTGCGCAACGGACAAGGATTGTGGAAATTACGGCACGTACGGCAAGTGCCAAGCGGGTTTTTGCAACTGCCAGCTCAACGACGACGTGGCCAAGTCGTGGGACTTGACGTTGGGTGGGACCAATTGCCAAATTCAGTGCGACGCGGACGACGCGTGTGGGTTTGCGGGCACGTGCGACCCGGAAACGCGCATTTGCAAGTGCCGGCAAGGCTGGAGTGGACTGCAGTGCCACGTGCCGCCGGAGACCAACGAGTGCCTCACCCAACAAGATTGCAACTGGCAGGGCGGAGCGGCAGGCGACTCCGCACAGGGCAATTGCGTGTCCAACCAATGCGTGTGCACGGCACTGTGGTCCGGGAACCGGTGCCAGACTTTTTCAAGTGGGGGCCACAGTACGAGCAAAGACGCTTGGAGAAAATGGATGGAAACCATTGGGCAGCTATTTTTGATGGCACAGTTTCCAAAACAATATATGCTCGGGTCCTTGTTCATGGGAGATTACAGCGTCGCGGCCAGTATTTTGGTCTTTGAAATCCCCAATATTTTGAAAGGAATCAGTGACGGGATGGGGAAATTGATCGACGAAATGATGGCCTCTGGTGTCTCTGAGCTGATTGAACGGCAAATCATGTCCATGATTGCAAGCGAATTCATGGCTCAGATGGGATCGACCCTCGGTCTCGAGGCCGCGCAACTGGCGCTGAACCTGGTGGTCAGTGTCACCGACGTCGTATTTGAGGTCCTTTCTCCCTTGCAAATCTTGGGCATGGCCTTGGACATGGTCGATCTTGCAGGCTACAACACGGAAATGAATAACGACATTCTCGAACTGTTTCGGCTACAGCTCTACAAAACCATTGCGTCGAGCCCCGCGGCCATTAAAGCTTCGCTCGCATACCCTTTCGAAGTATACGTTACGCAGACGCAAGCATACCAACAGGCGTTCAAGACGGGATACAAAGAGCAGTTCCAAGACTTCGTGGAAGAGTATTTAGCGGCACTCAAAGTTAACTCCGACGGCCTGCCGATTCTGTATTCCGGGTACACGCCGCCGGTGAACAAGACGGAGGTCTACACCAAAGTAGTCTGGACCGCGGCGGCGGGCGGTATTGTCGCGGTCGTGGGGCTGCTCACGTTCGTGAACGTGCTCGCCTACAAGAAATACGCCACGAGCAAAGCCGGGTCGTCCAAGGGCAGCTTCTATGGCATATTTTTCGCGAGCTTAGTTGTGTTTTTCGGCGGCCTGGGCCTGGCTTTGTACTTTCTGCTCAAACCCAAAGCAGAGAAATCTCCGGTCTCCGCGGGGGCTCAGGGTCAGTTCGACTTACTACAAAAAGCACCGGCCGAGTATCCGCATACCCTGCTCCCTCCGGGGAACTATACCTTGCAAAACAACCTGGGTTCTTATCTCACGGCCACCCCGAAAGGTCTTCAACTTACCCCACGAGACCGCCAAGCGACCGGCGGCGTTTTCCAGTACACGCCCGACCAGACCCTGAGGGTTCCGGGCGGTCTGTTCTGGAACCCGAGCGGGGCGGGTAGTTCTTCTCCAGTAACTCAGACCTCCAGTCAACCAATCCGCGTCGAATTGACCCAAGATGGGTACGTGTATTTCCCCACACTGGTGGCCGGTGGTGCGTTCGCGGGTTACGTGGGAAATAGCTTGACGTGGAAAACGAGCCAGTGGAAAATTGACTCCACCGCGCGGGATTATGCGCCCGTTGTCGGTCCCACCTCCACCTCCACCCCCCCGGAGGTGTCAAGTGGTGGTGGGTCCTACCCCCACACACAGTACCGGAAGGGATATGGCCCCACCGCAACGGATATTTTAAACGCCATGCGGTACGCCAAAGGGAAAGTTCTCAAGACGTTTTGCCTCGCCGATCCGTTGAATTACCAATACGTTCCCACCCCGGCCGTGGGCTACGTCTGTCCGGAGCCCCTGGAATGCTCGGAAGGGACGTGCAAATTTACCGAAGCGGGCTGTGCCAATAAATCTTACTTGAACTACTGGGAGTGCACGCGCCAAGCAAACCGCGTGTGTGCGGACCAATGCGACCCCAGTCAACCGGGGGTGCCCCAAGATTGCTATCCAGGTATGCCAAAAGCAAGCAAATGCCGGTCCGACGCGGAGTGTGGAAACAAAAAATTTCCCAAATGCGATCCTGACTTAAAAACGTGCGTGGACGAAAAGGGCCACACCGCAAGACAGGCAGCCCATCTCGATAGTTTATTTTTGCAGTGGGACGAGGCAAACCAAGTCTGCAATGCCGACGTTCCGGCGTTCAAAAAATGGTGCGAACTCACGGGCACGCGCAAGGGGTACCGCGTGTGTTCCCAGGACGACAGTATCTCGTGCATCAGCGACGAAGACTGCAAACACTCGGCGGGCACGGGAACCACGACCGTGGACGCGGGGCCATGCATCAATAACCGGCAGGGTATTATTCGGCCACCGAACATGTTTTACAACTACGGTAAGGACAACCGGTGCTACACCACAAAAACCTACTGCGCCGCCTTCGAAACGAGCTTCGGGAAGTCCAAGAACTACGTCGTCGTCGAGGACTGCAATACCACCGGCAACGAGGTGGACGTCACGGCCGACTGCTGCGTGAAACTAGGGCAAAGCATTGGCGAGTTTTACCTAGGGAAAACAATAACCCGAACCGCGATCCGCATATTTGGCGGCACGACGCTCCTGCCCCCGAAGTCGACCGAGGGAAAACAATTCGTGGACCATCGCCTCGTGAATCAAGAAAAAGTGCTGCAAAAAGACGCGGTGGCGGGGATGGACGCCGCCCTGTTTTCGTGGAACGCACGAGCCCTCGAGGAATTTGGACTGAGTGGCGTGTTTGTCGGGTTCTCCGAGCAAAACTTGCGAATAGCATTTCCCGAGCTCTTGGAAACCTCTCCTGCTGGGTACGTCCTGCTGAACTTAAACTTGACAAAGCCCTCCGCAGCTGATAAGAATAGGATCATGCTTGACATTATGACGCGAAACTCGAAAGACTTTTTGGACATCATTATGACTTCACTTGAGAAGAAGAAGAAGGAGACACGTAATCAAAAACCTGGCACGTCTTCGGGGCTTTGAAAATTGTTTTCAAGAATCTCGGAAGCACAACCGTACCTCTCATGTTCTCGTAGCAGCCCGCCGTTTGAGCTAACAACAGCGCACCCGCGACTGCGCCGAAGATGTGCCACAACGAGTGCATCATCCAATACGGTTCCAGGACGTAGCACACAAACGCCAGGACGGTAAAAACGATCGCGAGGATCCAGACCACATTTCTGACGCCACCGATATGTTTTCGGGTCGTAATCCAAAAAACAATCACCAACACGACGACGCACAAAATAGGAAGGCCGGCCACCCAGGTGTTTCCCCCTTCCAGAAACAAACTCAACCAGATGAGCGAAACAATAATGATAAGTTGCTTGAAATTTTGTTTTAATGGAATAATGTTGATCATCACCAGCAAAAGCGCGAAAGTAGCAAAAATGTGGTCGTACGTTTTACTCACGTTGTACGCGACTGGGTGGGTCGACCCCGGCAAGTTCCCAACCCAACTCATGGTATTCGGCGGACAGCTCAGGCAGGAATCGAGCTTGTCGTCGCCCCGGATCCGCACCTCTTTGGGGTCGACGTTTTCTTGAATGGCTAAGTCTGCTCGACACATGTGGTAGGACGCGGAGGTGAAAAACGTAACAAAAGCAAAAACCAACAAAAGTTCGACCCCAATAAAAACGTCCATTCGCCGACCGTGGCGCTTGACCATGTGATAAAGAACAACGGCCGCCGGGACTAAGTAAGCCACGTTCGAAGTCACGAGAATCCATTTATGGACAAGCGGCGAGTTCATGTTTTTGTTGTGGAACAAAGGTTTTTTTTTCTTTTTTGCAAAGTCACGACAAGGGCTCCGTATAAATATTCCGACGGCAAGTATTCGGAGTTCGACGCCATCGAGTGCAAAAGCGGCGTGTCGGTGCTTCGGCTCCCACCTACCAGCGTCAAGGCGGCGCTCTCCTCATCGTCATTCGCAGGAGTTTCGTTATCATCAAAGGGATGGATGCTGAGCTCGTCGTGGTGGGTGCCGATCTTCGTCTGTTTGAGGACAACCCACCGAAACGTCAGGACAAATTGCTCGGCCAAAGCAGCCACGAACGGACTGCGGTGGTGGTGGTGGTGGTGGTCTTCCTTGCCGAGCAGGAGAGTCACGGACCCGGCAGTGGCAGTGGCAGCAGTGGCAAGTCGGACGAAGTTGGCAAGGGAACTGCTCCAAGACGCTTCGTTATGTAAAATAACCTGGCGCGGCGACGTGCTGTAAAGAAATGCGTCGGTTCGTGATTCAAACTTGGAAAATTCTTGCTTGGACGTTTCGACCACGGGATCGAAAACTACGGCTTCCAAGCACAGCACGGCATCAGCCGCGGCGCAGGCGTCGGGGCTACACGAAATATCGGAGTAAAAAGCCGCGTAAGTCAATTGGTTGCTGTTGTGAGAGAATACCGATCCAGAAATGGTCTGCCCGTTAATTTGCACGGCACAAGTGGGATTGTGGGGCAAAAATACCAGTAACGTCACGTCGACCTTGTGTGCCGAAAGTTGCAAAATCATTCCCCTCGGGGCAAAAGTGCTGTTTAACTCGTGCAAAATAGGTTGAAGGAAGCACGAAGTGTCACGTGCAGTCAGTGGATTGTAGGCACTTGTCCCCACAACCCCGGCTGGTCCCTGAATTTTGGCCAAACTCAGAGCGATATCGGGGTCAACCGCAATTTCGCCATTAGACTGGACCAAGTTGGATAATTTACGTTTAACTCGCACGTACGTGTCGAGCAAATTCATTGTTTTTAACAAAATCTTTTTATTAATTTTTTGCAAAAGTAACCACAGGGTTCAAAAAACAAACTTGCTTCGGCGCAAGTTCGGGCCCCATGGAGGGAGAGTCGGGGTCGTATTCCGTCACCGGGTACTGCGATTGCCGAGCGGGGTCATACAAGTTAACCTGCGGAAGACCCTGATAAAAGCGATTTGGTTCGTGATCAAACGCCACATAAGCCACCGTGCACGTGCCATCCGATTCCAAAGTGCTTTTCCACACCAAGCGTTTATGGTGAAAAGCCAAGTACCTGCGTTTACTAAACCGATGGTGCACTGAACACTGTGCCGAACTCCGGGCATCTGGGACCCTCTGCTCCGACGCGCACACGATCATCACGAATTTCACACCAGAAGGCGGTTGGGTTACCGTGCAGCGTGGAAGATCAAGATTTACGGGCGGGAGTCCCGGAAACGCATCTGCCCACTGCGGCCAAAAGTGAGTGGGGATCACGATCGCGTCGACTTGGCCCCGAAGCAGATCACCCACCGCCACTCTCCGCACGGTGCGTGGGTATTTTGGAAAGAAAGCAGCACAGCAGCGCGCGTGGGACATGTTTTGTGTCAAAGCCCTTTTCGGAAAAATATTAAAATGTGCCGCGTCGAGATAAAAATACCAGTGACCCACGTGAATTTCAAAAACAAAATAATAATTAGCGTTCACTAAGATAGAATTAATACACCAACGCCATAAACGGATTTCCCAACACAACCAAAAAAAAGCCGAGCGGGTTCCATTTTGGCCACGGCCTGGATTGGAACCCAGTGGTGGTTACGCCTCAAATTCCGTCTCAGTAGCCACGATGCTCCTTCTTTCCGCCACCAATTTGAGCAACACTTCCTTCAGGGTCTTCATTTGAATGGGTTTCGAGATATAGTAATGCACATTCATCGAAGCACACAGCCGTTTGTCGTGATCCAAAGCAGACGCAGTAACGACCACGACGTTGATTGGAGAGTTAGTCTTCTGTAGATACGCGAGCACGCCGAAGCCGTCGAGGACGGGCATGCGCAAATCCAAGAGGATGATGTCAAATTGCGCGGCCTCCAGTCGTTGAATGGTTTCCTTTCCGTCGGATGCGGTTGTGATGTTTACGTAGCCGAGGGTTCGCAGCATTTCCACGAGCACAGTTTGGTTGTAGGAGATATCCTCAGCGACCAAAATGGAGATCGGCGTGTCGAAAGTTTTAATAGGCGATGTTGGTTTACACACGGCGTTTTCTCGCGCATCGCCAATGTACGCGCGGTGGCTGGTGTTATTTTTGACAATCGAGTGGACGGCATTAAAGAGTTGGATCCGGTTGACGGGTTTCGTCAGGTATACATCAAAATCTTGAGTGTTGATTTCATCCACAGTCGACGATAGGGCGACTAAAGGGAACAAAGGCTTGTCTTCTTTGATCTGCCGCGCGAGTTCAACCCCGGATATCGTGGGCATGCAAATATCCACGAGCGCGAGCTCGAACGCATACCGGTTGCTCATTACCATGCGCAGCGCTTCCAAAGCAGAGGCACAGACGATCGGATGCATTTTCCACTCGAATAAAATTTCGGCAAGCTGGATGCGGTTTACTTGCACGTCATCAACCAACAAAACGTACTTGCCGTGGAGCAGTTTCACGTCTTCTGCGATCACGGTTTCAAACGTGTCCCCGGTTTGGTACTTGCAAGTGAAAAAAAAGGTGGAGCCTTTTCCCAGGACACTTTGGACCCCGACCGTGCCATGGAGTAACTCGACCAAGCGTTTGCTAATCGCAAGTCCCAGGCCGGACCCTTGTTTGGGAATTGATTTGTTGAGTTGAACGAAACTGTTGAACAGTTCGCACTGGTCGTGCTCGCTGATTCCACACCCTTGATCTTGGATTTCAAATATTAGTTGATGGTTTTCTGGCTTAGCCGTTACGGTAACCGAAATTTGCGTGTTAATCGGACTATATTTAGACGCATTTGTGACAAAATTGACCAAGATTTGTAGCAATTTTTGTTGGTCAAGGATCACGTACGGCGGCACGAGTTTCTTGTTGACATCAACGTTCAGCGTTTGGCGTTTTTCCACGAGTTCTTGTCCAACTGTTTGGTTAAGAATCTGAAACAGGTTATCGATCGTAAAACAATCCGTGTGCAGAGTCATCTTGTTCGAATTTAATTTCGAAAAGTCCAGAACGTCGTTGATAATTTTCATCAATTGGACACTGCAGGTGTTCATGTTGTGCAAGTAATTTTTCTGCGTCGTGGTCAGAGTGGTCTGTAGCAGTAATTGGTTGTACCCCACGACGCCATTTAAGGGAGTGCGAATCTCATGACTCATGTTAGCCAAAAACAAATCCTTGGAAATGAAATTTTCATCGGAATACGTCGCAGTTAATTTGGCCAGTAGCAGGTCTTTGTGCATTAACAGCTGCAACAGACACAACGCACTGCAAATTAACCCAATGTCCTGTTCGGTAAAGGGTTCGCTCTTGTTGTACGCGCAGAGGTAACCAATTTTAACACCGGTTTGCTGAATGGGAATCGTCAGTAAATTTCTGATTCGCAGCGTGACTGGGCCCCGGAAGCCCCAGCAGTCTTGCCCATCGTTTGAAATATAAAAATTGTCCACGCTCTCGGCGAAGGCGAAATTACTTACGTTCCCCTGGGTCGGCTTCCACAGTTCATACGTGGTAGCGTTGTTGTGTGTGATAAATACCTGGACCCCTTCACACTTTAAGATTCGTTGGATGCCGGTTCGTAATTCTTCACTATTGAGTTCTTTATTCACGGACTGTGCCAAAAATTCATCGATGTTCATCCCAGATAAGTGTTGGTGAGGAGGTGGTGGGTCTTTGATTGTAAGATCTAGAGAAAAAAAATTAATTGCCCATGAGTCGCTTCATTTCATACTCCATTTTTCCCGCGCTATACTGATTTAGCTCCGGAATACTACGCAATTTGTTCGATCTTCGGACACCCGGCGTTCGATCTGTTTTTACATTAATATCCAAGTGCGCTTTTGCTTCCGGGGACCCTTGCTCTTTCTCGGTACCGTCCTCTTTTTTGTCCACTTCTCCTTCTTCTTCATTTTTTACTTCCTGATGGTTGATGGTAATAGAATGTGCCAAAGAACGTCGATGAGCCTGTTGCACGTCGTATTTGGGATCAATCGGTACCATCAGACCGTACTCATCGGGAACCGTCAACTTAGCCTTGACTGCAGTTTTGGCATACGCGGTGTAAATTTTGCTCCGAATGAGTGGACTCGCCAAGAAGAGTTCGTCGAACGAATCACCCACCCACCGCACATACGTTGCCGGTTCGGAGCGACCCCCGCGAGGAAGTGCGAGTTGCCGCCGAACATTGCTTTCCAGACTGGTGTATTTTGCAGCGGCATTTTTATGCGCCGTGGTAATTTCGTCCCACTTCCCAAATTTGATGAAGGCCACCACGACGCCGCTTAAAAAAGCCACACACGAGGAAATGATGGGGAATGTTATGGGCGCGTCTGGATCCAAAGCACTTCCGATGCCGGAAAGTAAACCGGCCAAGGGCCCGAGAGAAATACCCAGATACATGATGCGGTCATAGAAGGTCGCCGATTCCTGTGCAGCCTTAATGTGCATGATCTTATAGCCGGTTGATTTTTCCCCAATTATTTTAACATTATTTTCCAGATTTTCCGTCCACTCCCCGATCATTGTTTTTTTTGTCGAGGCTATTTTTTATACATAAAGTGGGACAAAAAAAAATAATTACAAATCACGTTAATCAAACACAAGAAGAAGCCTGTCGTGAGCCTTTTCTTCCACATGCACAAGGTTCGGAAGGAGCTGGGTTTCGCGCGGCGATAGCTGTTCTTTCACCCAGCTTTGTTAGAAGATTGCCGCCGCGCCTAAGGCTGGGGCTGATGGGGTGGTAGGCTGAGGTCGAGGCCGATGAGGCTGCTGCGGTTGATGGGGTGGAGACGGTTGAGACTGATGAGGCTGAGGCCGAGGCTGACGAGGATGAGGCCGAGGCTGATGGGATGGAGACTGTTGAGACTACCGAGGCCGATGCTGATGCTGCTGCGGCTGATGGGGCGACGACTGATGAGACTGCTGAGGCTGAGACTGCGGCTGCCCACGTTGATGGGATGGAAACTGTTGAGATTGAAGCTTCTGCTTTTCTGAGCTTCTCTTGCTTACGTTTGTCCTTGGCGTTTTGACTGCAGTTGGTGCAGCGTGTACCCCACTGAGCCTGCTTTATCTTAAAGAATGGGTGGCGTTTACGGCAGTGGTGACATCGAGCGTGCTTTTTACACAGACGACATATACAGCCATGAGAGCTGTCCGGACACTCAGCCACACGTTCGCATTTGCGCTTGGAACAAACCGCTATGCTGGCGATGACCACGGCTATGTCGTGCGCGTCCGGTTCATTTTGATGCCCTGCTATGAGCGGGAGCAAGATTTGGCTCCTATCTATACACATTGTCGCTTTTGCGGACATCGCCCTGGGGTTTGCAAACAAAAAAACAGCGTTTAGAGCAAGAAAAATCACAAGACTGTCACTGTTAAGGAAAAAGGTTTTGAAATTGTGGGCACCAGGACTCAAGAAATTTCTTAACATCATCTTGACATCGGATTTGGTACCATAATGAATTCCCCAAAAAATGAGAACCCCACGTAATTAATCGAAAAGTCACTTAGTCACTTGAAAAGTCAGTCTAGTCACTTTGGGTAGTCACCAGAAAATCCTTGACAAGAAAAACCAAAAAGAAATTGGACGTTGGTGTCAAGGATTTCCTGGTGACTACCCAAACTGACTAGACTGACTTTTCAAGTGACTAAGTGACTTTTCGATTAATTATGTTAAAAAAGTCACTTGCGTTGTGAACTTGAACCGAAAACGTGTTCTTTGCATAAAATAAAGTAAAGAAACCCGTCCTCGTCCCGATGGATGTGATCAAGGCTGGATAACAATTGACTTACTGGAGGAAAAGTTTGGTTGTCGAGAAAAATGTACAACGCTTCTTCCTCGCCCACTCTGATTCTTTTGCGCAAGGTAATCAAAAACTGCCCCACTGTCAAGTCCCTGGGCACAAGGTACTTTTGACGCGACAACTCGATATCCATGGCTTGCACGATTGCCGGTACCCGATCGGGGTATTTGAGCCTAATGCGTTTACTTTCTTCCTTGCGTTTTTTCAATGGATGCGTTTTCTTGAAATCAAACATGTTGGTGTCGGTTTTGTTTTATTTCTAATTGAGAAAATTATATTTTTCCTGACGTGAGCACTTTACCAACTGGTTGTATGAAGTGGAAGACAATTTTTCAAAAAAAAAAGTTATTTTGTTAATTGCTGCGCATTAGCTCAACAACACCGGAATAAGGATTGGCACTTCTTGACGACTTTAGGATGAAGTGCCAGACCGCCTTTGTCTGCGTATACCAATTTGTCAATGACAAACGGAACAACAAGCCTCAGGCTTTGTTCCAAAAGCGCATACTCAGGATCGTCGTTTGGAACTGATTCTTTAATGATTCTGTCAATTGCAACCAGCACCAATTTCTTTTTTTCGACCCCAGTAAGGCCATCAACTTGTTCTGCAAATACCATCAAACTATGGAGCACGTCTATGACAGAAGCCACACTCACACGCTGACCCGTTCGTTTAAATTTAGCCACCAGTTCCGTGACTTTGCGTTCGTCCATGTATGTGTGTGTGCGAGGTTTTGTTTTGGTTGAATGTTTTTTTTAATTGAAGTTTTTTTTCCGTGCGTGTGTGTGTGAGCATTTTAGGTTCCTGATATATCTGTTGCAAAAAAACCCTTAAAACGCCACTGCACGGTGGATGTAACAAACTGACACACGTTTTTGTAAGTAAACGATTTATTAAAAAACCTGAGGACTTTGCCCCGAATCAAGCGGACAAGAACGGGAAGTGATCTAGCATACCCATACTTGCACGCGAGTCTGGGAAATTTGTTCACATCAACCAACACTATTTTACTCACAGTGTTACGAAGCAAAGGGTCGAAAATAGTATCGACGATTATTCTTTGGCTTCGGACACGTGGGTCGTAAAAATAAACCATAAGCGAATTGGGTTCACGGTTGATATATTCCTGCAACGCCAACGGCGTCGGCAGCACCACCAAATGCCCGACCGGCACATTTTCATACCGTGCTCCGATGCGGGGAAAGTAGGCTTGGTTGTTGTACACGGTATCAACGTACCGGTTAGCGTTCATCGGCATGTCGAGAGCCATGGGTTTGTAGGGAAGCATAATGAGAAGGGTTTTGTTTTTAATACTAGAACATGAATTTTTATCGAACACGAAATTCTTTGGACGCTTGTAAAATAGAATCCCATACCAAAGGCGTGATACTACAGTAACCCGTCTGATCGTGTGTCAACAGATTCGCGAGCTGCCAGTGCACATTGGGCGCGTTGTACAAAAGTAAATAAGATTCCGTCTCGGGTCTGTCGATTTTGGTGATAAAGTCGGGCCCGAACGCACTAAAAACAACAAAACCCACTTTTCTCGAGATGAAGAACTCGCTGTGATTCACGAACCAGCGCAAAACTTCGTCGGTTCCCTGGAACCCGGTTCCAGACTTGCGGATAATTTGTTTGACGTGACGGATCATTTGCGGTGCTTGAGATTCGTTTTCCTGGAGCCAAACATTCAAAGGACCAAAACTGACACTGCCAGGGAGCTGGTGTGTGGCTTGATCGGCAGCAATCGCTTGCACGAACGTCTTAATATTGGTGGCGTCCACGGAATTGGCTAGCAGAACACGGATCATATCCATTTTCAGATCCAGTCCAACCGTTCGGGTCAATCCTTGGGCCAAAACAAAAAATAAGCAATCCCCAGCTCCGCCACATTCTTCAATGAAAAAAGAGTACGGGGCATTTTTCCAAGCACGAAGCTGCCGAGAAGACGTCATGGCCAAGGCCTGAGTGGTTGCGTTTAAAATCTCGCTTTTATAATAACCTGCAATAAAAAAAAAGCAAAAACAAACCCACACACTCTACAGCCCCTTACAAAAAAAATCAAATGTCCGAGCAACACGAAACTATGACGACAATGGACACTAAATGGGCAGATCACACCGACTTGGACGCCGACTTTGACTTCGAAGAAACGCCTCCTGTTATTGTGGCAGTGGAGACGGTGCGTGACTCCGATAATGAACCAGAGGCGGAGAATGTGGAGGAGGTGCAGAAGGAGAAGGAAAACAAACCGGTGTGTCGGTTTTTCAATAAGAAAAGTGGGTGTAAAAAGGGATCCGATTGCGACTTTGCACACAATCGACTGCCTTGTGCTTTCTTTACTTCAGAGAAGGGCTGTAACCAAGGAACTCGGTGTCCTTTTACCCACGACGAAAACGCGCCGCGCAACACCAACTTACACCAGTGCCCTAACGAGAATTGTGATAATTTGTGTATTGGAAAACAGTGCTCAGATTGCCACAATGCCATGAGTCGCCCAGCGCGTCGTCAGCGCCCGAGATATTCGACGGAATTGCGCGAATGCCCCGAATGTCATTTTAACAAATGCAGGGGTCGGCGATGCAGAGAGTGTCATTTCCGGAATAACCAGGATCATTACCGCAGACCGACTTCCAGGTCCAGGTCCAGGTCTCGGTCTCGGCCCCGGTCCCGATCCCGATCCCGGCGCTCGTTCCACCGCCGTCGACGCACCAGTTACGACAACGACTACTAAGCTACAAGTTTTAATTGACTAATTTGATTTTCAATCTCGTCCTTGTCAATAAATAAAATGTTTTCCAATTTTGCCTTGAGATCCGGGCGCAACTCTTTTTCTGTTAAATACTGCACCACTTTTTGGCGCTGTTGCAACCACCGCAAGAGCCCTTCGTAGATCTTTCGCGCCGCGCTGTCTGCGCTTAGTTTTTTACTGTGAGCGATGATGCTTTGCGTGATGATGGCGGACTGGAGGGGAGAAATGCGGTCCGTCTCCGCTTTTCGGGCAAGTTCCTGCAACTCCGCGATTTCGTCATCTTTTTGCGCAACCTCGCCTTGCAACTGGGCAATTTGCAGTTTCATCTCGTCGAATGCTTGGGAACTGATGGTTTTCAATTCGGTCAACGCCGCGTTTTTCCCGGCGAGTTCATCTTTTTGCACGCTCAATTCTGCATTGAGTCGGTGAGCTTCTGCGTAATCGATGAGTTCAGCCGGTGGCGCAGCACTATCTTCCTCCTCCTCGAATAAGTGCGCCCAAGGATAGCGCGATTTGGTTTCCTGAACGGGGGCGGAGGTCGGTGAGAGTTGTTCTTCCCCTTCCTCGTCAACCTGAATCGTGATTACCTTTGCGTCAGACATGTTTTGTGTGTGTGGGTAACTTTGCTTTTTTTTATTTATTTTTAAAAAACGTTTAATTTTTATGCAGTGATTTCAAACGCAGAATAGTATTCTTGCACAATGTCGTTCAAACTATTGGTTAATTTCAACAGAAATGCAGTGTATGCCATATCGTCCCCGGGGTGTAATTCCACACTTTGCGCAGCGTAGAGCTGGACCGAGAAGATCAATTGTTCGAATACCCGAGGACGACGCTTGCGAGCAGTTTGCTGATAAATTTTTGCATACTGTTCTCGCAAAATTCCGAGTTCCTGAGGCTTAACTTGAACAGTGTTTTTTTCCAGGCTTTTGAAATATTCGAGAAGCAGCGCATGTCTAAAAGCGGACATGGCGTTGAGGTAATTGCGTTTGCTTTTTCACATAAAGAAAAAAAATATTGGATGCATAGCAAAACACACACACACATAACATGAGCACAATTCCCCCCCAGACGACGATCTCCGAAGTGACACCGGCCGCAGCCGCAGCCGCAGCCGCAGCCCCGGTAGCCCCAGCAGAAGTCGAAACAGAAGCACCAGCTACAGTTGCCGTTGCAGCGGCAGTCCCGGGAACAAAAGCAGATCCCATCTCCCACTCTCGGAAGGCCGGGCTCTTTTTTCCAGTGGGCAGAATTCATCGCTACTTAAAAGCGTCTCACGATGGCCCGGTGAGCAAAGACGCCGCGGTTTACGTCGCCGGGGCGTTGGAGTATTTGACGAACGAGGTGTTGGAGCTAGCTGGTCACGAAGCGCATGGTCTGAAAAGGAAGACCATTACCGAGCGCTCCATTTCTTTGGCCTTCCAAAAAGACGAGGATTTGAATAAGGTCTTGGGGCACAAGACCACGATCGCCGGCGGCGGCGTCCTGCCCGATCCCCGATTCCTCAGAAAATCCAAAAAGATCACGAAGAAACATAGTTCTGCATAATGGCCGCCGCCGTGGTCCGCGGAACGCCGGCGTCGTCAAAATACACGCAGTTGCTCCTCACGTGAGCTCGCATGGCCAGTTGTCGCGCGTTTTCCACCGTCGCTGGGATTTCAAACGGCCAGGGCACAGTGGGCCGTCGAGTCGCGCTTTTTAATTTTTGTAAATTAAGTGTCAGGAAATTGCACACAATTTGGTTGGTGGTATTGATTTTAAGCATGTTCAGCAGTAAATCGTAAGCTAGGGCAAATAGTACGTCGAATGATTTAAGCGCACCGGTTGTGTCAAACACCAGTTTGGGCAACACGTTCCCGCCCGTGGTCTTGTAGAGCACGGCAGCCACCTCGGAGGCTGTGGTACTCCTTTCTAACTGGAAAACCAGTTCGCGGTAAGCAACAACAAATTTGGCAATTTCCTGGTCCATTTTATGGGTTTTTTTGTTTTCTGAGAATTAAAATAATTGAAAAAAAAAGCCTGCCACCCTGTTGTGAGCCTCCTCCTCCTCCTTCATTGAAAAAAAAATTACAAATAAAAAAAATGCGTTCGTTTACTTTTTCGAACGTGGCCGAAATGCGGATCGAATTTTGGGTGCGCACACAACGCGACCACCACGCGCCGATTTACGTGGGAGACGAAGTCATGGCGGTGAAACTGCAACTCTTTACTATTCCGGGGAAACGCTTGGACTGGCCGACCGTGGTGAAAATGGCGCAAAAGGCAGTTAATGCCCACACGGCACCGAGGACGTTCTCCATTAAAACCAACATTTTTCGCGCCGAGTTGATCCGCGGCACGCGCGCCACGTACAACCGCACGGTCGCGAAATACGTCCTCCACCCGATTCGCTCGCGGGTGGCGGTCCTGGTGGAACTAGACTCCATGGGCACTGCTCGGGACCTGCAGAAACTCAGCTCCCGAAAAGAAGTTGCCGTGGTCCCGTTCACGAACGCCAAGGGAAAAAGCAGCGGTGGGAAGTTGCTATCCACCTTAAACTACCACGCGCAGAGCAAGCTCCGCTCCGCCCCGACGGCGATCGACGCAGAAGAAAAGGGAGTCATGCGCAAAACGGCCGACGCGGTCCAGAGTTTGTGGAGCAAGGTGTCACCCAGCATCACGTCATCTATCGAAAGCCTGCGTTCGCCACGGGGTTGAGATAACTGTACTGCTCGCGGCCGTACTGCACCGGAATCGTGGCAAAGCGGCCGCTGGTCGACACCACTTTCGGGAAGGGCTGGTACTGGCTGTTGAAGGCCGTGTCGTAATACGCGTAACTGTTTGCGGAATGTTGTTCCGGCTCAATGCGCAAGGGGTTGACTCCCACGTGGTATGGGCGCCACGCCGACTGCCAGGGTCGCACGACCGCACCCGACGGCGTGACAAGTCCGCCGGCGGCGCGCGCGTCCGCCGAGACTGCTTTGGTGTAAGCCGTGGCGGGTTGTTGGACTGGAAGCGTGGCGACTGCCCACGAGGGCACGGCGATCCCGGCAGCACGCGTGGCGCTCAAAATCCCGGTATTGTTATTCGTGGTCATCGTGGTGGGTTTCTTTTCTGTGGTTGGATAGGATATTTTTATCTTTACACAATGTAAAAAATTTTTCGGCCTTCGAATAGCAAAAAAAAAAATTCATGAGTGCCCAGTTGGCAATAAAACGCACACTTCTTGGAGCCCTGGCTGGTGCAGTCATCGGGCTCATTATTTTATTGCACAAACAAAGGAAACTCATGAAAACGGGTCTTTTCACCGACTACAAGTTCTTGCAATTCCACCCTCACGTACTTTCTCTATTGCGCAAAGCCGCCCCGGGGTTTAAACAAACGCAGTTTTCTGTTACCGACGAATTCAAAGCTTTGGTTGCCGATTTTGATCAAGTCGTCAAAGCATTTTTGGATTTCCGAACCGGCGTACCGGTGTCGGCAACTCACGTTCTCGATCACTTGGCCCACATTCGCAGCGCGTTAGCCCAACACCGCGACGTGAGCGAGTTACTCAAGGTACAGCAGGATATGGTCCAACATGTGACGGCCTGGGGGAAATAAACGCTCACCACGGACCATCAGCGTACGGATGTCGAGACTTGGCATCGTACGGATTGGACTTGAGTGATTTGAATAAGGCTTCCAACTCCGGTCGCACCGCGTCAGTCTCAGAAGGAGGCGAGGGTTGAGGGGGGCGGCGACGACGACACCATCCGGCACGTCGGCAGGCCAAGGCACCAAACGCCACCCCGAGAACACACATCAATATGTACATTGCACTGGTTATGGGGGTTTTTTTTCTTTATTTGACATTCAATCTTTTTTTTTCTTATGTTCACCCTGAGGTAAGTAAACGCACGTTGCGATTCCTGCAAGACATTACTCCGATGAATATCAGTAAGGCCACAACAAAGAGACCCAAAATCGCTGTTATCCAAATCCAAGAAGAAGAAGAAGAAGAAGCACATGATGCTGCAGCTGGACCAGGATCCACTATGTGTGCAAGCATAGCTGGAGTCAACCCCACTGATGCATACTGCGCAGGGGGTAGGTACATCTTCACCACCTGGGGATATGTCCAGACGGCTTTTCCCTTACTGGCATTCACTTGGTTGTGAATATTGACTAGCCATTCACTCAACGTTTGCCTTGATGCCAAATTGATGGGCAATGATGAATAGTTTTCTTGCAAGTGGCGCTGACAAATTTTACAAGGCAGTACGGCAGGCAAGGTGGCGAAAAATCTTCGATACTGGGCTTTGATCGCGTCGGAGGGATTTATGGGGTAGGTAAACGTGATAGCGTGCAAGAAGTGCCAACCAGCCGGGCCCCATTTATCAAGCGCAAGAAGAGTCATTGGCCGGGAACAGTGCTGTGTGGTGTTGTTTTTTTTTATTTATTATTACAGGCCGAAAAAACTTTTTGGGCGCTGATAAACTTGTGGAGAATACGTGGTAGGTAACTTGAGTTTAAAAGAATTGAGGGCAAAAAACAGGTAAGTTTTGGTATCGTCGAGGTGTTTTAACGTGTTGGAAAACTGCACCAACTCTTGGTGACTAAAGAGATCATGCCACGTATTGCCAACCACAAACCCAATGGTCTGTTTTTTCTCTTGACGTAGCCAATTTCTGACAAAGGTTTTAAATTTCGCAACATCCACAACATCCGCGGGTCTTAAAAACAACCCCCTGAAGTACGGATAGCCAGTTCCGCGCAAGTGTCGCGCCGTCAGCCGCAGGTTGGCAAGGGAGAATTTTCTTGCCGTCACAAAAAAGATGGGCGTGTTGTGTTTTCTTAAGTCCGCATACAAGAGGTGGAGGGAAGGGATCTGCCTCACGCTCCGTTGATTGGTGTACAACACCGTGTCGTCGATGTCGAGTACGACCGCATGCTGTGGAAACCGGGCAGATAAACGTGCCACTTGGGTCAACGCGTCTTGAGCATATTCAAATTCGACAAAGTCTAACATGAAAAAAAAGACAAAGTCTATCTTACAAGGGGCGGTGGTGGTGGTGCTGAAAAAAAAATCAACAACCAAAAAATTTTTTTTTTGTTTTTTTCTATCCTGAATCGTTTTGAACCTGTACTTTAATTTCCCAGAATATAATTAAAGAAACAATGCCGGGGACCTACAACACCGGAACTCTCACTGATCCACGCGGGGAAACCGTCCGATGGCTTACGAAAAAGAAGTTCTGGTTGCGGAAAGGTTCCGGTACCAAGACATTCACTCACCTGTCAATGGATGGGTTCCGGGGTGGGATGATCAACATTCCTTCAGGTTACGAGCGAGAATTCTTGGAACTGTACTGCCGTGACGTGCAAAATGGGTTTGCTTTGTTTCTTCTGGAAGCCCGGACGCCGGTTTTCACGATGTTCTTGGACGTGGACCCCAAGTTTATTTTGCCGATCAATCGCTTCACGCCCGAGCAGCAACGCATCCTCTTCCAAATCATCATTAACACCATCAAGCTTTTTTATCCCAAAACTACCCCCGAGTCAACGTTTCTCATGGTCGTTTGCTCAATTTCTTCCACCCACAAAGTTGACGCCTTGCCCACCGCACCCACCGATCCGGAAACGGAACCCCCGTCGATCGTGTCCATTTTCAACCCGACCCCGCCGGCACGTACTCCAAAAGAAAAAGAAGAAGAAGACGATGAGGAAGACCCAGACGAGGATGAAGACCAAGACGAGGATGAAGACGATGACAATCCCATCCAAATCTCCAAGGACGGCAACTTGCATTTGCATTTTCCCTATCTCCACGTGACGGATTTTCAAGCCACGCTCATGGGAAAAGCCATTGCGTGCAAGTTGCAGAGCGTGCTGGGCCACCTGCCTTACGTCGCGAACGACTGGAACGATATCATCGACTCGAGCGTGTACATGAAAAACGGTTTGCGCATGCTGGGCGCCCACAAATGTGCTAAATGCCCGGATGGAAAATGCAGCAAGTGTGGCTTTCTGGGCCGCATCGATCTGGGACGCGTGTACGTGGTGACGAACGTGATTTATGCGGGCGAGTCTGACGAAAAGCGCCTGCACCAGTTGAAAAGGAATTTCGGCACCACGATTGCTTCCCTGTCCATTCGGCGCGTGGGCTTGAAAACCCCGACCGGGGGTTGGAAGAAATTTCCCGGGTGCCCGGTGATCGAGCGAGGGGTGGTGAAGCAGGTCCAGCGGCGGCGGAAAAAGATTCTCGGCGCGGACAACATGAGTCAGGCCAAGAGGTTTGAGAAACTGTCGACCGTGGGCAACGTGTCGACGGAATTTGCGGAAGATCTCGCCGGCGAGCGCCGCACCAATCACCTGAACATCGACATCGCACCCGATTCCCACATTTACAAGCTTTGTGAGCAGAAAGTGCGCGCGTTCCACCCGAGCTACGCAAACGTTCAAGTGCGCTCGGTCAAGACTACGCAGAAGTTTACCTACTTTCGCGCGTGCGTCCGGGGCGAAGGCTCTTCCTTTTGCACCAACCTCGTCGACCCACCGGAGCACAACAGCAACACGGTGTATTTTCTGATCAAGGCGTCCGGGGTGTACCAAAAATGCTGGTGCAGCTGTCAAAAACTCACGAACCGCAAGGGCGTTTTCTGCAAGGACTACATCTCAGTGGGGAAACCGCTCTTCGATTCGGAGGTTTTGCAACTCTTTCCCGAGTACAAGAAACGCCGCTTTTTATCCATCGGAGCCCGGCGGAACGATAGCGTGCTCTCCATAAGTGCGGCATTCACCAAACCAGGTCTCCAGGGTCTCAAAAGAAAGCGGAACGCCGTTGACGCACTTGCTGGAATTGACCGCCTCCTGTCCAATCTCTACAACACCGGCTACGTTCAAGGCGCCACGGCCGACGTCGCTGCTCTTTCCACAAACACGCGCACATGCACGCGACGCTCTCGAAAAAAAAAACGCAAGCAGTAAAACAAAAAAAAATCATATAAGCCAATATTTATTTAAAAAGAAAAAAAAATAAAATTGATTTGATTTGATTATTATTAACAATGATTATTCGGTTCCGCATTGCACTTCCCCACGACGGTGGAATGATTTTTCTCCAGACAACTGAGGAGGCGGATGATCCGAAAACGCTGATCGTTCGCGTCCTGGGGGTGTGTTACGAAAAAATATTTGGCATCTGGGGCTCGTCCCTGCTGGGCACCATGTACCGTAAAGTGAATTGGACCCAAGACACAGACTACGTGAATTCCCGCAGAGAGTACATTCGACAACAGTTTAATACCTGGCTCGGGGTCCGGGAACTGGACCGACCGACGCACTTCGCCTTAGCCGTCGCGCCCGCCAAACTCCCACTGGTGCTCAAAGCTTTGCAATTTATTCACAATTTAGAAATGCCTATCACGGCCACCCTCCGAGCCAAGTTCATTGGTCGTCCAAGTCTTGCTGCAAATCACAATAGGCGAACTCGCTCCGGCGTGTTGGCCGAATCGACGGAAATAGCCGATTCGTAGTGGGGATGTTCATGCCCGGAATACGGTTCCCGAAGGGCATGGCGGTGTCCTCCTTGGACCATTTGACCGGCCTAGTTATGGGTTGGATCACCCGCGCCGACGTGCCGTGCGCGTTTTCGGGGATCATGGCCACGGACGGGACGTAATGCTGCTCACACTTGCCTCGCGCCTGGACGCTGGACACCGCGCCGTGGCCGACGGAAACCCCCATGCGTTGTCCGGCATCCAGTCCTTGCGGGTAGCGTTGGTAGGGATCCGCGCCTTTCCACGTGGGACGCAGGTCGTGGTCCACGATCACGTGGCCAGCTTGTGCGCCCCCCGCGACCGGCGCAACCGGGAACGTTTCTTGCATTTGCTCGCGCAGCGTGGACCTCAGGTTGGCCAAATTCACCAACACGTCGCCCGACGCCGCCGCGGCGGGGTTCGCGCTCCGAAAGGGGTTTTCCATGGAGGCCGTTTTGAGCGTATCCTTCAACACGGTATCCGTGATAAATACGCCTCGCTCGACGCCGTCCACGCCGCTCACGGCACCGACGGGCAGGAGTTCTTCCATTTTTTGCGTGTCCCGGACGTTGATGTGGTCCATCACGGTGCGTCCCCCGCCGCCCACCGCCGGAGCGGAAGCCAGCGGAAGCGCGGCGGTGAGTTTCTGCGTACTGCGCACGTTGATGTGGTCCATCACGATTCCGACGTTGCTCATGTGCCGCAGATCCCCGGGCGTCCGCGTTTGCGGAATCGTGCCCTTGAGCGTCGGTTTGTTTTTCCGCGACGGCAAGATCACCACTCCCGCCGAGTTGACGATTTCCACCGGCAACGTGGGCAACGGTGCTTCCGGTTTCTGCGTCGGACGGACAGTCTGCTCGGTGATCAGCACACCCTTGGCCGCTCCATCCTGCGCGGGCCCCGCGACCGTCCGTTCCGTTTCTCCGCCGAGCACGCGCTGTTTATTCAAGGCCGCGGGCGGGAGCGCGTCCCCGCTGCCCTCTTGGAGATGCGGCACGCCGATGTAACTCTGCTCCATGTCCGACCGCATGGGCCCGGTGTGGTCGGTCGTAATGGGAATCACCGTGACGGCCTGTACGCCGTTGACAAAGGTGGTGGGATAAACGGTGCGCTGGACCAAGACCGGGTCCTTGCGGGCGTAGTGCGCGCCCGTGTACTGCTCCCGTTTGCGCAAATCCGGGTTTTGGTTCTCCGGCACGAACGTGTAGCCGCACATGTCGAGTTCGTTGGTGGGGTTCAGGTAGGGATTCGCCCGGAAGCGGGGCACGAGGCCGAAAAACCCGGCGGGGCGTTCGCCATTGAGTGACGGTTCAACTACGAGGTCGCCGTTGCGGTTGTTGTACAAGTCGCGCATGCCGATCAGCTGCTGCTGCTTCCGGATTTCGCCCGTGTACGTTTGTTCCCCAAACGCCGTGCTCCCGCCCCGCGCACTGACCGGGTTAAAAACGTAGCCCGGCTGCTCTTTTTTCCGCGGCGGCGGCTTGTGGTGGTTGTACCCTCCGTTGGCCCACAGCAGCCGCGGGTTGATCTGCTTCAGCTGGTAGGCGGGAATGTGGCCCTTGGTCGTGTTCGGCGGCGGAAGTTGGTTTTCGAAAGTCTCAAACAACTCTCCCGTGTACGTGTTCACCAACTTCCCCGTGGAGATCACGTTCTTGGTCGTGTCGTACGGCGTTTGGTAGAGACTGTTCGCGTAAGGGACCGCGCCAGTGACTTCCGGACGAATGTACACGTTGGTCGCGGGTTTTTCCGCATCGTACCGGTTGTTGCGGACGCCCCGGTGAAACCAATTCTCTTGCTGCCCGGGGCTGATAATGTCCACCTGCAGCCCCCCGTTGTTCACCTCCTCACGAATCACGTTGGGTGACCCGAGCGCGACCACCGGCCCACTCGGCGGTGCCAGGGTTTCCATCCCGGCGACGTCCCCCTGCACCACGGCCTGCGCCGTGCCACCCGCCGCGCTCACCTCTGCCGCGCCGCCGAGGGGGTAGCCGTAGCTGCTGTTGGTGTTGTGGATGTCGGAGAGGAGAGCATTTTGGTTCAAAATATTGGGACCGTCGCTGACACGACTCGGGGGCAAGGCACTGGGATCCGCCGTGAAAACGGGTCCGCTCCCCATTTCGACGTGCGGCAAAGTGCGAGGCCCCTTGTTCCAAAAGTTTTTGGGACACCACGACAGATCACACCCGGGACGATACAAAATCCCGCGTTTCGAATCCAAGCGCGTTTGGTACGTGTTTCGGCCCGGAAAGTACTGTTTTGAAGATTGGTACGTTTGCCCCGGGGGCAGACAAACGTTGTCCAAGACTTCGTAATTAAAAGCAGACGACGGGTAGCTACAAAAGGAAGAGCACGCGTTGCCGTAATTACCCCGATCAATCGAATCCACCACAAATTGGTCCTGGCTGATGTAAGGCACGCAGGGAGCATTGGGCCTTGTCATCCGTGGCGAGACACCAACGACGGCCGGAGCATACGTGCGGTGGATGTTGGTCACTTGCTGCGGTCGCCCCTGCCGCGGGCCTTGGATCATTTGGCGAACTTTCTTTTTCATAAGTGGGTGTTTACTTTAATTCATTCTAAAATAATTTACTGGCACGGAACACCGTGGTTGTCTTTTTTTTTAATATGTTTGGAATGGAGAAAAAAAACTGAGTCTATGAAATAAAATCAATTTGAAATTTCATGAATCAAAAAAAGCTCAAAACCGCGCTTCGTTCAAAGCTAAGAACTATTGGGAAGAAGCCGTTTCTCAAGCAACTCGCGGGCTATTATGGACACCCTTCTATCGAACAACTTGCTCAAGTTAAAGACAGCACCTTGATCAAGTCTTTGGTACATTTTGCCTACGGCGGTCTGGTTGCAAACAACATGAAAAAAGCGAACCCTAAAATGTTGGCTGCCTTGCAAAAACTCGTCGGACTCCCAGAAAAAGAGGAGAAGACGGATGACTCTGGCTACGACTCAGAAGAAATCGAATCTCTGGTCTACGGACTCACTGACGATGAAAAAGAACACAAGGAAAAAAAGAAGAAAAAGAAGAAAAAGAAGAAAACATCGCCGCGGCGCACCCAAACCCAAGTCGGTTCGGTACAGCAACTCACGCCCGCGCAACGCCTCGCCCTCCGCCTCGACTCACCGGAAAAGGCCTCCACAACCACCCTCCGCCAATATTTCGATATCGTGGACCCCGAAGGAGACTATGCTGACCTCAGTCGAGCCGACTTACAGAATGCCGTTACCCGAATTCAGCAAGGCCAAAACGCGGCCGACCTCCAAGCGATCGCAGAAACCATTTCGGGCGGCCCCAAAATTAAACCCTGGGTCTTGCGCGCCGTCCAAGATCGGATTACCCAAACCACGGAACAACTCCGGGAACTCAAAGACACGGCCAAAACGGTCAAAAAGCGACTTGACAAACTGGCCAAAACGGCAGACCTGGACCCAGCAAGCCGGCAGCAATACTTGCAATGCGTCGAAGACTATGCAAAATTCCAACACCAAGGCAGACAAGAGGCCGGAAAACTGCCCGCCGTTGACGCATCTCCGAAAAAATCCCGATCGCTAGCCAAGGACCTGGCCGCGGCGGCACTCGTCACGGGTGCTGCAGT
>Ga0180433_10001612_pt1 | contig 37328 bp, 32 predicted proteins | sample SS_ome_8_FD_132980 | JGI IMG/M metagenome (GOLD analysis project Ga0180433, IMG submission 132980) | Hypersaline lake sediment archaeal communities from the Salton Sea, California, USA - SS_1_D_1 metaG | ecosystem: Environmental > Aquatic > Non-marine Saline and Alkaline > Hypersaline >... | reverse complement strand
TTTGAAAATATAAATTATTTTTTTTTAAAAAAAAAAAAAATAATTTATAATAAAAAATTAAAAAATAAAAAAAAAAAAAAAAAAAAAAAAAAAAAAAAAAAAAAAAAAAAAAAAAAAAAAATTGTTTGTAAAACAATTTATTTAAGTAGATAACCATTAGAGAAAAAAGTGAAGACATGAGCCAAATATTAATGCATCCAATCGGAAAAATCCATACACCTTATAAAAAAAGCAGACAAATTCCCATACAAGGAAGATTTAAAGATGATGTAGAGGGATATATAGAACTGAGTAAGGAGTATGTGAAAGGTTTAAAAGATTTAGATAAATTTAGCCATTGCATACTTATTTATTATTTTCACAAATCAGATAAAATAACCATCGAGGGAAAACCGTTTCTCGAAGATGAAAAACATGGTATATTTTCAATACGTAGCCCACATCGCCCAAATCATATAGGTTTTTCTATTGTTAAAATCCAACGAATTCAAGGAAATGAGCTTTATTTTACTCAAGTTGATATGATAGATGGAACACCTCTATTAGATATTAAACCTTATGTGAAATATTTTGATAGAAGAGAAAATGTTGTTTCTGGTTGGTTAGACAAACATTTTAAGAATGGAAAAATTCCTGATAAAACGATTATCGGATAATTACAAGTCATTTAGAGATACCAAATAAAAAAATCATTATTTAAAAATGCAGGGGAAGGGATTCGAACCCTCGGACTCCTTCGAGACAGGATGTCTCATCGAACCCTTAATTTTTGATTAGATCTTAAGTCCTGCGCCGTTGGCCATGCTTGGCTACCCCTGCATGACAATCAAAATCAAACCTATCAGTAAATAATGATATTGTAAATAAGTATTTCTCAATTTAAAATAGAATGCAAATTTAGAAAGACACCATCCTATTTATATATTATAAAAAGGTTTATATATAATTAGTTCCAATATAATAATAAATAGTGGATATGATAAAAATGAAAGTAAAAGTTATTTCGATTTTAGCTGTGCTATTATTTCTTATGAATATATCTATTGTACCTCAATTTCATGCATTGGAATCCTCAAATGAAGAAACAGAATTCTGGGCTGTATTAATTGGCATAACTAATTATGAAAATGATGGCATTAGTGATTTAGGCGGTTTTGCACAAAGTGCACAAGATCTAAAGGATGTGCTCTGCAATAATGGTTGGAGAGAAGAAAATATATTGCTTTTAATAAATGAAACAGCTAATTGTAATGCTATCAACAGCTCTTTAGATTGGCTTTATGAAAACGTAAATTCAGAAGATGTTGTTCTTTTTTATTTTGCAGGTCATGGAAGTACAGTCAAAGATGAAGACGGAGATGAAGAAGATTCAGAAGATGAAGTAATATGTCCATATGATTGCTATAGCAAAGGAAAAAAACTTGTAAATTTTATAAGTGACGATGAGTTAAATGAAAAATTTAATCTTGTAGAAAGTAAAAATATCAAAGGGATGTGTCTTATTTTTGAATCTTGCCATAGTGGTGAATTAGTTTCAGAATCAAATAACAAAAAAAGTTCAAAACCTAAAATTATAGACAAAATAAGTAAAAAATCATTATTTACAAGTGAATTAAAAACAGATATTGATGGAGAAAATAGAGTTGTTATAACATCTGCAAAGTATGGTAGTTTAGGAATTCACATTGAAAAAACAAGATATGATGAAAATGGAAAAGAGATATGTAAGTATTATTTTACATTTGGGCAGGGGATTTCTGAAGCAATTAACAACGGAAAAACAACTGCAGAAAAAATATTTGAATATTCAAAACAAAGATATCTATCAGATCCTAGCGTATGGATGGTAATGATTTTTCAATCATTATTGTCTATTTTTAGTGGATATCTTACTTTACCAATTCCAACAATATATGATTATTATGAGGGAGAATTACAAATTATAAATTAGAAAGTGCAGACGTGGCAAAAATGAATATAAAGATTATACTAACAAGTATGATAACGGTATTATTGGTCATTAGTTCTTCAATAATGCCCAATATATCTGGAATGATTTCAAAAAATAATATAGATAAAATCAATTTAGAAAGATCTGACGCAGATACTGAATATTGGGCAATACTAATTGGCTATGAAAAATATAAGGATAATTCGCTTATGGCTGCATCATATAATCCTGCATATTACATTTATGATGCTTTGTGTAATTCATCAGGTTGGAAAAAAGAAAACATTCAGCTCTTAGTAGACGAAAATGCAACAAAACAAGGTATCATGAATGCTCTCGAAGAGATGTCTGAAAAAGTTCAACCTAATGATGTATTTCTCTTTTATTTTGTTAGTCACGGTAGTCAAGTTGAAGATAAAAACGGTGATGAAGCTGATGGTAAAGATGAAATCTTAGCCCCCTATGACATCAATAAAGATGGCGGTATTCTAAATGGTTTGATTGGTGGCGAATTAGTTAATTATATCACTGATGATATGATTGATGAAAAACTCGATAATATTAGTTGCAAGGGCATGTGTCTTATCTTTGATTCTTGTTATTGCGGTGGTTTAGTTGGTGGTAAAAACGATGTTGACACTGGTCCAAATCGTATAGTAATAACTGCAAGTAATATAGAAGAAGGATCCACAATTGCTATAAATAATGGAGATTGTTTTGCAACTAGATTAGTACTTGCCTTTTATGATAATTCGACAGATGAAAACAATAATGGTGTTTCTGTTGAAGAATTATATAAAAAAGGAGAAGAGTTATGGTTTAAATCTATTAACCCATGGTTATCTCTTCCTATTTATTTAATGTACCTTAAAGCTTTATTTAAAACACCATTTAGTCTTCTTTTTATCTATATACTAGCAGGGGGTAGACTACCAAAACCATGGCCATTTCCTGGAATATATGATGGATATAAAGAGGGAAATGAAACTGAAGAACTAATTCTTATACCAGAAATATAAAACATGAAAAAGTGCGGGTGACGGGATTTGAACCCGTGCTGAGGGCTTGGAAGGCCCTAATCATAACCCCTAGATCACACCCGCAATTATTAGGAGTGGAATATAATAGTTATTTTAGTAATTTGCTATATTGCAACAGTTCTTTAATATATTTGGTAAAATTCATTATACCTGGATTTATTTAGTATTTTCAGTATGAATATCTCTGAAATAAAAGCAAAAAGTATCTTACTTAAAAGAAAAAGGATTGATTCATGGTTTATCTCTAGATACGGAATGAACCTATACAGAGGATGTGCACATAATTGTGTATATTGTGATGGAAGATCAGAAGGATATTACGTTGAAGGTGATTTTGGAGAAGATGTAAAAGTAAAGATTAATGCTATAGATATTTTAAGAAAAGAACTTCATAAAGATAAGAATTTTAAGAGCAGTTATAAACAAGGATATATCATGCTTGGAGGAGGAGTTGGAGATAGCTACCAGCCAATCGAAGAAAAATATAAATTAACAAAAAAGGCACTTGAGCTTATCAGTAACTACAACTGCCCAGTTCATATACTTACAAAATCAACTTTAGTAAAACGTGATTTAGATATTCTTAAAAAAATAAATGATAAAACAAAAGCGATTGTGAGCATGAGTTTTTCATCAGTTGATGATAAAACAAGTAAAATATTTGAACCAGGTGTACCACCACCATCAGAAAGATTGGAGGTTTTATCAAATTTTAAAAAAGAAGGAATTTCTTGTGGTATGTTTCTTTTACCTGTTATTCCCTTTGTTACAGACAAACCAGATTTTATTGAAAAATCAATCAAAAAAGCATCTGAGATAGGCATTGATTTTGTGATATTTGGAGGTATGACACTTAAAAAAGGTCGTCAAAAAGATTATTTTATGAATGTTTTAGAAAAAAACTATCCTAATTTAATTGTTAATTATGAAAATATCTATAAGAATGATAAATGGGGAGGTACAATACCTGAATATTACAGTTCAATAAATGATACATTTTCCTATGCTTCAAGAAAATATCAAATAAATAAAAGAATTCCGCCATACCTTTTCAAAGATTTTTTATCTGAAAACGATTTGGTTATGATGATACTTGAACATATCGATTATTTATTAAAACTTAAAGGTAAAAAATCACCATATGGATTCGCTGCTTATTCTATCTCTAAACTTGATAAACCTTTGTCTTCCATGAAGTATAATCTCAAAAAGATAAAAGGCGTAGGAAATGTAACTGAGCAAATAATATGGGAAATCTTAGATACAGGTAGCTGTAAATATTACGAAAAATTGTTGATAGGATAAAAAAATATAACTTTAAAAGATATTACATTTTTTATGACCGAGCTTGAAATTATTGATGTAAATAAAGACAATATTATTGATTATCCACCCAGATGCTTTCTAAATCCAAATCATATTGGTCAAAAGAAAAAAGCTGAGTGGACGATAAATCGTTTTTCTGAAGGATTGAAAATTAAACTACTGTATTTAGATAAGAAATTATCTGGTTTTATTGAGTACATTCCTGGAGAATATACCTGGAGAGCTGTTGATGCAAAAGGCTATCTTTTTATTCATTGCATATGGACAAATCCAAAAAAAATAAGAAGTAAAGGATATGGATCAAAGCTTGTAGATGAAGCAGTCAAAGATGCTAAAGATAATAACATGTCAGGTGTCGCAGTTGTAACAAGTGAAGGTTCTTTTATGACAAGTAAAGATCTTTTTTTAAAAAATGGTTTTGAATCAGCGGATTACTCAGAACCTTTTGATTTAATGATAAAAAAACTTAAAGATGGACCTTTACCAAAGTTTATGGATTGGAAAAAACAACTTGAAAATTATAAGGGACTAAACATTGTTTATTCAAAACAGTGTCCATGGATAATACGATCAATAGAAGAAATCGGAAAAGTAATAGATGAAAATAAATTAGATGCTAAATTAACTGAATTAAAAACTGCAAAGGATGCTCAAAATGCACCTTCGATCTATTCATCTTTTAATCTAATAAATAATGGTAAACTTCTTGCTAATCATTATATCTCAACAACAAGGTTTAAAAATATAATTAAAAAGGAAGGGATTAGATAAGTAAAAAAGGTTCTTTAAATCTATGATAGCCTTTTTATCAGCTCTTCATGATTTACTTCAACTTTATCTATTATTTTATTTCTTATGGAATTCATTTTACTAAGTAGATTTTTAAGGTCATCATTTGTCATGTTTTCAGAAATCTTTATGTCGTCTTCTTTTACAACAAGAATGGGCTCTTTATTTTGTTCCATAACTTCTTTAACAGATATTGCTCCAAATCTATCTCTTGGATGAGCAAAACCGATATCTGTTACAAATTTTCCCCCCTTTTTTACCATATGTAGATCTTGTTTTTCTATTGAAAGATTTTTTGACCCGCAGTGCATGCAACATAGGGAATCTTTCTTTTCGTGTGGTGTTATCTCCCATCTCCAATCACACATTTTACATTCGATAGATAGGAGTTCAAATTTTTGCATCTATCCCTCCAGTGATAAAACAATAATTTTTTAATTATTTATAACCTTTTTATGTAGATGCATATGCAAATATATAATCAAGGATTTATCATATCATTTATTATCTTACAAAAATAGCTTGATACAATATCTGCTCCCTTTTCATTTAAATGTGCACCGTCGATAGTAAAAAATAGACCTCTTTCTTTTGATTTTTTATTTTTCTTTTTGGTGGTATTATACAAGAAATAATCAAATAAAACTCTTATGCTACTTTTAACAATATAATCAGAAGAAGTCTTAGATTTTAAGTTTAATTCAAATATATCCCTTAAATTAAAATATGTTACATTATCAAATGAGTTTGAGATATCAGAAATAATTTCAGATAAATCCTTTAATTCCATATTCCATCCACTTTTTAAATCTTCACCAATAAATATTGGTGGAACACAGACAACTTTTTTTGCTTTAGAAGATAAAATGTAAAGTATTTCTTTGTAGTAATAGCTAAACTCACTATGATTTTCTGAACAAACTTGTTTTGAAAAAAGTCTATGAACAGGATAAAATCTTGAAACTTTTTTAAAAACATCGTTTGTTCCTATCCAAAGAAAAGAGATATCAGAAGAGATATCAATCTCTTTTCTTTTTATCCTTTCGTATAAGCTTTTTACAGTGTCTCCATTTTTTCCAAAATTAATTATTTCATAATGTGGAAAAATTGATTTTATTTTATCAATATATGAAACACCTAATGTCCCTTTTGTAAGACTATTTCCGTAGAAAGCTATTTTCAATTAAGATACCTCTTATTGTTTTACTCAAAGGTAGTTATTAGTTTCTAATATCTTAATATTTTTCCTAAATTTTCTAATTAAAGATAAGTTGAAAAAGAGTTTTAATAAAAGTTTAATGCTTATAAAGGATAGAGATGATTGATATTTTTGAATAGATTTGGGAATAGAATTGGGATTCTTTCAAATATCTCTCTTAATATCTCTATAAAAGGATTATTGTAAATCAAATTTTTCGTTTTCGATTTTATTATAAAAAAGGTCCAACTTATTAACCCCCCAGAGAATACATAAGAAAGAATCTTTGGTGTTTGTTTTAGAGTTTGACCTTCTCTTGAAACGGTTATCTGACAGTTGTGCATACCGTACCAATTTCTTGGAGGAACTGATTCATCTGAAGTATTTGTTGGTGATACAACTAAGTAAAAGTTACCGTTACTATCTGTTGTTGTAGATTCACCCATACAGCTTACAGTTGCGCCTACAAGAGTTGCACCATTTAAGGTTGCAGTACCGCTTACGATTATTTCATCTTTCCAGGGTTGATCATTAAGAATCCAATCGATAAAATCCGCTACTCCATTTTCTCCATAGATGTAGTCATAAGCCTGTGAAATAATAGGAAATATCTCTGTAAAAGGTTCTATGTATTCTTCGATATTGTCTATACTTGTTTGCAGTTCTTCTGTAAATACTTGAGTGAAGTTTGAAATTAGATTTGTGAAGCCATCAAAATCTCTACCAAATAAATAACCAACTGCTTCAGTAAAAAACTGTACAGGTATTCTGATTATTACATTAATAAAAGCAACAACCGCAATAGTCAGATTCAAAAAAGGCAAAGCTTGAATGACACTAACAACATCCTTAGCAAGAGTTACACCATCAATAAATAAAACATAACCATTTTCAAAAAGATCATATATCCATCCAAGTCTATTTTTTATATATTCAACTAATTTATTCAATAGATCTCCAAAAGGATTTTCTTCAAAATTCCAATATTTATCTATCAATTGATTCAATTCATATGGATATTCTACATTGTTTAATTCTTCATCTGGAATTGGCTGATAATAATAAGATGAGTTTAGTACGTTTGAAAGTTCAACCATGTCGACATTATATTTTACAATAAATTCTGTATTAAGACTAAGAATATTATCAATAATATCATTTGCTTCAGGTTTATCTTCCTCTTCAAAGCTATCATTTATAAAATCCTTTAATTCATTTCTTTCACTTACCGTGATATAAACCTCTGGTGTATCCTGGTCAACTGAAGTAAAATTTTTTATTGTATCTGTATTAACTTCTTTAGAAACAGATGCAAGAGGCAGCATTAACATTATTGTTGCAAAAAAAATTGCAATAATTATTTTTTTCATTTCCTTTACCCCTTTTAATTAGATTATAATAATATATATTTAAGTCTATATTTATAACAATTATGTAATAAAAATCGGCATTTAACGTAAATATGGCCATTTTTCAATAATTCTTAAAAAAGCAAAGATGGCTTTTAATCATAGTCTTTTTTTGGCTTAACTTTTGCAGTTTTAATTTTTTCAAGTGGATCTGATAACATACCTAATGATTTTATCTTACCACCACTTTTTGCAATAACCAAATTATCTTTTGTAATGCGAAAACTACCTGCTCTGTAATTAAAGAAACGTTGTAGTGTCGAACTTATGGAATTCTGCTTAAAAAATTGTTTTCCCTCTTCTATTTTTCTGTATATCTTACCCTCAAGATCGATATGATATTGATCACCTAGATAATATTGATCTTTCCATGGATTCTGAGGTTTTAATGCATGCGGGGAGAAATGGTCTACAATCTCATGATTATACATGTGCCTAAACTGAAGTAATTTTTCATCGGTTGTGTTACGAGCTAAAATTATGTGAATATCTGCATCATCTGGTAATCTAACAGCACGACCAATGCTTTGGATGTGATATGCTTCAGTAATTGCTGTTGAGACAATAATCAAACATTTGATATTTCTTTTATCATAACCTTCAGAAAGCATTCCAACAGATATCAATGCAGAAATCTCATCTCTTTGAAAATCATTTAATGCTTTTTCATCAGTCTTTTCACTATGATATACAGGATAACCTGTAATTTTTGAAACACTATCCGCCTGCTCAATACGTTTACATATGACAAGTGTGGGACTACCTTCATTTTCTTTTAAAAGCTCAACTGCTTTTGGAATGCGATCTCCGGCATTGTAAACTAGGCTCCTTCTTTTAAAAATCATTGAATCTAGTTGCTCTCTAAATCTCCACTCTTCAGATCCATTAGAAGTACGCATTCTACCCATATAGCGTCGTATTGCATCAGAGTATTCATCATATCTCATCTGTTCATCTAAATCTAGGTCAATTGCATGAAAATAAACTGTAAAATCACTTATTTTTGCATCTTGAAGTGGCACATTGATTATTATGTCACCACAATACTCTAAAGATTTTTTATTAGGAGTAGCAGATAGACCTAATATATGATCAAAATTGATGTTATCATATACTTTACTAAAAACAGGACTTGTACTACGATGACATTCATCAACTACTAATATATCACACTTCAAACCCTTTGATTTTTCTTTTGAAAGAATATGAAAAGTTTCAACTGTAACGTTTTTTACATCAAATTTAATCAACTCTTCCATCCATTGGTATTTGAGCTTACGAGTTGGTACCCCAACAATAATTTTTTTGTATTTTCTATCTTTTAATAAAAGAATTGTTGCATAAGTCTTACCTGTTCCAGCAAACGCTTTGACCACGCCATACCCTCTGTATGTAGTCACAAGCCTCTCTTGCCACTCGTAAGGTTCTAATTTCATATTAACATCATTAATTAATAATTTAGCCTAACCTTTAATACAAGCTTATTAATAATATTTGTTATAAAAGATGGGTTTCGTATCTTTAAAAAAATCAATTATTTCTTTTGTTGATTAATTCCATGAATATAGAATTTTAATTTAATTTTCATACGATATAAAGAAAAAAAGTTTGAAAGCATAACAAGCAGAACCAAAAATCTTTTTTTCATATGCATCACATCCATTTCGAAATCCTAATATTATTTTACAAGTAAAAGTATATAAAGTTTTTAGACCAGTAATTGTTACTCAGACCAAATAATCTAATAATATCTTACTCTATTACAGCTTCTTGTGTACATAAATCTAGAAAACATAAAAAAGGATAGCATCGAAAAAAGACAATACCAAATAAATATAGCAAATTCTGCAAAAAAAGAAAACACGTTAGTTGTCTTACCAACTGGTCTTGGGAAAACAATTGTTGCATTAATTTTGATTGCCAATCATCTCAAAAAAGATGATAACAAAATTTTATTTTTATCACCTACAAAACCTCTTGTCACACAGCATGCACAGTTTTTAAAAAAGTATTTAGAGATAAAAAAAGAAAAAATAACGCTATTTACTGGGGAAGTGTCTCCACAAAAAAGAAAGGAAACATGGGAAAAAAGTAAAATTATAATATCAACTCCTCAAGTCATCCAAAATGATCTGTTGTCATATAGATTTGATTTAAAAGAGGTGTCATTAATCATATTTGATGAATGCCATCATGCAGTAGGCGATTATGCATATGTCTTTGTATCTGAAATGTATCAAAAACAAAGGCAAGAAAAGCTTGTCCTTGGGATGACTGCTTCTCCGGGAAATGACATTGATAAGATATTAGAGGTTTGTAAAAATTTAGATATTAAAAACGTTGAGATTCGCACCAAATGGGATCCGGATGTAAAACCATACGCACATCATCTAGATATGAATTGGAAAGAAGTAAGCCTACCTAAAGATTTTGCATATACAATTCAGCTTTTAAGAAAAGCTTTATCTGAAAGACTTAAAAAACTAAAAGAAATAAACGTAATTGAATCTTCATCCATTTCAAATATAAATAAAACAAAACTACTAGAGGCTCAAAAAAAGATACAACAAGAAATAAAATCAAGAGTAAAACCACCAAAAATTCTTTTTGAAGCAGCCAGTGTACAAAGCCAGGCAATGAAAATTCATTATGCACTTGAACTTATCCAAACCCAAGGTGTTAACGCATTTATAAATTATTTTAAAAGAATTGGAGATGAAACAAACTCTAAAAAGAGTAGTAAATCATCAAAATATCTAATAAAAGATAATTCAATTCTTGAGGCAATTGCTTATGCAAAACATATTGATATAGAGCATCCTAAGGTGTTAGAAGTAGAAAGGATCGTTAAAGATCAAATAAATACAAAAAAAGATTCGAAAATCATAGTTTTTACTCATTTTAGAGACACATCTGCATATATTACAAAAACTCTTGAAAAAATCAATGGTGTTACTCCATGTAGGTTTGTTGGTCAAGCAACAAAAGAAGGAGACAAAGGATTATCTCAAAAAGAACAAATCGAGATAATAAAAAAATTCAAAAAAGGCGAATACAACGTTTTGATTGCAACTTCTGTTGCCGAAGAAGGATTAGATATCCCAAGTACAGATCTAGTAGTTTTTTATGAACCAATCCCATCTGAGATAAGACTTATTCAAAGAAGAGGCCGGACTGCTAGAGAAACACCTGGAAAAGTAATTATTCTTATTACAAAGGGAACACTAGACGAGGGATATTATTGGTCTGCAAAAAGAAAAGAAAAAAGAATGAAAGCCGAGCTTGAAAAACTTAGAAACAAACTTGATAAAAATTTTGAAGATGCAGATAACCTATACAAAAAAGAAATCACAAACAATCAAAAAACACTGAAAGATTATGATAAAAAATTTGATAAAACTAAGATAATAATTGATAACAGAGAATATAGATCAAATGTAGCAAAAAATCTGATGTCAAAAGATGTATTTATCGAACCAAGACAACTGGATGTCGGTGATTATATTGTTTCATCTAGAATTGGCGTGGAAAGGAAAAATGTTGATGACTTTTTAGATTCATTGATAAAAGGTAATCTATTCAAACAAATATCAAGACTTAAAGAATCATATTCCAGACCTGTTTTAATACTTGAAGGAGAAAACATTCTTACAAGGAGAAATATCAACCATAACGCAATTTTTGGAAGTCTTGCATCTATTTCAATTGACTTTGGAATACCTGTTCTTACGACAAAAAATGAAAATGAAACAGCGGACCTGTTGAGAATCATGGCAAAAAGAGAACAAGATATAGATAAAAAATCTGTAGTTATTAGAGGGGATAAACCTCAGATGTCCATGAGAGAACAACAGCAATATCTTGTTGAGGGGCTTCCTAATGTTTCTGCTGTTCTTGCAAAGCGACTTTTAGATCATTTTGGGAATGTTAAAGACATTGCAAATGCATCAATAGATGAATTAAAGGAAGTTCATGGCATCGGCCAACAGATTGCAACAGATATTGTAAGCCTATTTAATACTGAATATTTAAGTAAATAATTTATACCAAATATTTTTATTTTAATTCAGTATACAGTGCTCAAAAGTTGTTATCATTATTATAGGTGATTTATCATGTCAACAAACGATAAAATTGAACAGGTTTGCGACGGTTTAGAAATGCTTCAAGAGGACAATTCCATTCCAAGAAATATTAGAAAAGGAGCTGAAGAAGTAAAAAATACTCTTTTAAACGAAAAGGATCCTTTAGATGTAAGAGTGGCTACAGCTACAGGTCATCTTGATGAGATGGCAAATGATCCAAATATACCTCTTCATGGAAGAACCTTGATCTGGAATATTATGAGTAGACTTGAGGAGATAGCATAAAAAACTTTATCTTTTCAATAGATGATGTTATACAAAAATATATAAATCTTTAGTTAGTAAATAAAGGAGAGTAATAATTTATGATTAGAATTGGACCAGCAGGAATTCCTTTATCATGCAAGGGAAGAACAAACAAAGATGGTTTAGTATATACCAAAGAGGTGCTTGATCTAAACGCAATGGAAGTACAATTTGTCCGTGGTCTTTATGTGATGGAAGATGAAGAAGCAAATTTTATGAATCAATTTTCAAAAGATTTTGATGTGGAACTTCATGTACATGCACCGTATTATATCAATCTAGCTGGTTCTGGTGATGAGCTTGACACAAGCATTGATAAAGTATTGTATTCAGCGAGAATTGCAGATAAGATGGGTGCAAAAACAGTTGTTGTTCATCCTGGTTTTTATGGTGAAGAAACTGCTAAAAAAACAATGAAAAAGATAATTAAAAATTTAAAAAAGATAGTTTCAATGATGAAAAAAGAAAAAATCCAATCAAGGATTGGAATAGAAACAATGGGCAAAAAAAGAGTTTTTGGAAGTCTTGATGAAATAATTGATATATGTAAAAATGTAAAAGAAATAATCCCAGTTGTTGGCCTTGGCCATATACATGCTAGAAACAATGGAAGTCTTAAGAAAAGGGAAGATTTTGAAGCAGTATTTGACAAGTTAAAAGTCTTAAAACTTGATAACTATCTTCTTCATGTAACAGGAGTGCTATATGAAAATGGAAACGAATATTATCATGTTCCAATTAAAAAAGGAGATATGCCGATAAACCCCCTTATAGAAATAATTCTTGATAATGATATGGATGTTACTTTTATTTCTGAGTCACCTCTTGTTGAACATGATGCAGTATACATAAGATTACAAATTGAAAAAGCAATCATGAAAAGAACAGAAAGAGAAGAGGCAGATTTCAGAGATCTCTCGGAGATTATATGATAAAAGATATTGTTTTTAAAGATTCTATTGAGTACATCCAATATAAAACTAAAGATATTCTAAACACTGTTTCAGATGGTGATATAGATAAGATAAAAAACCTATTTTTCAAATGCGATAGGATTTTTGTATATGGAGCAGGTAGATCAGGGCTTGTCGCTAAAGCGTTTGCTATAAGACTTGTTCATCTAGGTTTTCAAACATTTGTTATTGGTGAAACAATAACTGCACCTGTTCAAAAAGGAGATTTAGTAATTATTGTCTCTGGATCAGGTGAAACTATACCTGCTGTGATGACAGCTGAAATTGCACATAATCTTGGAGCGTTTGTTGTATCTATAACAGGTAAAAAAAATTCAGATATTGCTAAATATGCTGATATCACACTTTACATCAAAGCTAGTTGCAATGACAAAGAACGAAAGAAGTATGCCCCTCTTGGAACTCTCTTTGAAGCAAGTGTATGGATTTTACTAGATGGTATAATTGCTTATTTGCTTGATAGTAAAAACGAAACAGAAGAAGACATGCGCAGTCGTCATGCAACTCTAGAACAATAAAAAATTTATCAGGAATACTTTTTTTTCATTATTATTAGAATAATTGAGCAAGTAATGCTAAAAGCATTTGCTGCCATTACTGCTATTGAGTTTATTAAATAACCATATGTAAACCATATGCTCATACCAATAGCAAGCACTATTGGCATGAAATATGAGACATCTTCTAGTTTTTTTGTTTTATAGCCTCTTACAAGTTGAGGTAAAAAACCAATAGACGTGACTGCCCCTGCGATAAGTCCAACTAATTCGATGGTGAGATCCATATTTTCAACTCAACCATATAATATACTATATTAAATTTTTTTAAAAATTTACAAATAAGTTTTTGTATCAAATTTGTTATCCATATGCTGTTTTAGGGGCCCGTGGGGTAGCTTGGCATCCTTCTACCTTGGGGTGGTAGTAACCCGAGTTCAAATCTCGGCGGGCCCACTATAAATAATTTTGAAATAAGAAATAAGTTAAATAATAAAAAGAGAGAAAAAGAGGATTTTATTCAATATCATTTTATGGAATTGGCAAGTCCAGAGCCCAATCGCATTCTAAACTTTGTGCAAGAGCAATTAAACCCCATGGTGTATTAGGTTGCAAGATTCCAACAATAAAAGTCATAACCCTGAGAATGCCACAAGTAATAAATTTACTAGGATACCATATTTGTATTTCAGGGTCCAAAGTAAGTAGCTCATTTTTACAAGGACAATCATTGTACAATGCATTTGAAATTTTTGTTTCTTTTATTTTGTTTGTTGATTTTGAGACAACATTTACAGAAACCAACAAAAACATACTAACTATTGCAATACAAACAATTTTCTTCTTCATATTATATCACATCCATCTTTATTATCTTGCCATTCATTTGAGTATAAATATATAAAGTTTATAGAACGAACATCCAATTCCTACTAAAAAAACAAAAAAATATTAATTTTTATTAAATCATTTCTCCAATACGTTATTAAATATCAAATATATTATAAAACACTTTAATATTTACCAGTTAGGAGAAAAATATGAAAATAATCTCGATCATATGTATAATCATATTATGTTTCAGTTACTTAGGAACGGCTCAATCATTAAATACTGAATCAATAAAAGTAGAAGATTTTGATCCATTAGTTGATATTAATGTAACTGTTGATATATTATCTATTAGATCTCTTGATGATATCGATGGTTCAGATACACCTGATTTTTTTGTTAAAATCAAAATCAACGAAGAGGAGTTCATAAGTGATATATGGTATGATAAAAATTATGTCTATGAACCAAGTTTTTCAGTAACAACAAATGTACCAGACGATGAAGAATTTGTAACAGTTGAAATCCAACTATATGATTGGAATCCTGATGAAAACTATCTTTGTGACATAGGAGACGAGAATAATAACGCTATAATGACCTATAGCATCAAATATAGCAATTGGATGGGTGATGACCAACTTAGAGATAAAAGTGGATATGGTAGATTAAATGGATGTGATGATGGAAGTATTTATGAAAATGAAAGAGACTGCGAAGTTTTATTCAACATATATCAAAATGATTATGACAATGATACATTGCCTTACTGGGTAGAATTAAATGGGTACGAAACTGACCCAGAAATCGATAACTCAGGTGAAGATTTTGATGAAGATGGTTTACCTATCGAGTATGAACACAAATGGTTTTATAATCCATTCAGATGGGATGATCATAAGAATATTGATGATGATGAAGATAGCCTTACAAACTATGAAGAATTTTTAACAAAAGATTTTGGAACAAATCCTTTTAGAAAAGATGTCCTACTTGAGTATGATTTTATGGAAGCAGGACCCTCTGCTGAAGAAAATATTGTACCAACTGGTTCAGATGATTTATTAAAAAACCCGTTTCATAGAAGAAATATTGTGTTTCATATAAATAGAGACCAAATGATACCATTTGATGAAGATGTAAGTATCGAAGAAGTCTTTGATATCTATAATAAATATTTTTTAGATAATGATACCAATAGCTGGAAAAGAAGTGTTTTTCATTATGGTCTTTTTGTTCATGAATGTAACCCTCCAGGTTATGGATTCAGTGGAGATGTATCACCATATATGGGATATATACCTGGGACAAATGGACTAATCATATCATGCAGACAAATGGAAAGATCATCAGTTAGAGATTCAAACACAATCGAATACACTTTTGGATCAGCTATAATGCATGAGATGGGGCATAACTTTGGAATAAGATTTGGAAATCCTCTTGGATGTGATAACAGAGGATGTATCTATCCATGGCGCATTAGTTTCTGGCTTTTTTGGAATTATAAAAGTTGTATGAACTATAGATATACCTACAAAATATTTGATTATTCAGATGGGTCTCATGGAAAAAGAGACTTTGATGATTGGAGTGAAATTGATTTAACATATTTTGAAATTCCAAATGAAAAAGCAACTTTTTATAACATTTTAAGTAAATACTTTTATTTGAAAGGACTTGATTTATAGTTATATAAAATGTTTGAAGAGAGAAGAAAAAAACTTGTTAACCATTTATTAAAATCTGGTTATATCAAAACAGAAAAGGTTAAAAAAGCATTTTTAGAAGTTCCACGAGAGTATTTTGTTGATGAAGAATATAAAAACCAAGCTTATTTTGATACACCACTTCAGATAGGAAGTGGGCAAACCATTTCTGCTCCTCACATGGTTGCAATAATGTGTGAAGCATTAGATATCAAAGATGGGCAAAATATTTTGGAGATAGGCACCGGATCTGGCTATCATGCGGCAATTGTAGCAAAGATGATTGGAGATAATGGAAATGTTTTTACTGTTGAAAGATTTGAAAAGCTTTCAAAAAAAGCAAAAAACAATCTTAAAAAAGCAAATATCAAAAATGTTACAATAAATGTAAGCGATGGTTCTGAAGGTTTACTTAACAATTCACCATATGATAGAATCTATGTAACATGCGCTGCACCAGATATACCAAAGCCATTGATAAATCAATTAAAAAATAAAGGTAAATTACTAATACCTGTTGGTAGGACTTTATGCAAGCTAGTTTTATTAGAAAAAAATGATAATCAAATAAAAGAAAAATATCTAGGTGGATGTGCATTTGTCCCATTAATTGGAAAATATGGACACAAAGTTTTAAGATAAAGCTAATTCTTTTTTTATAACTTTATTCCAACCACTTGGCCCTATTTCACCAGCAGGGTTATACTCTTGAGATGCGTATTCACCGCTTTTCTTCATAACCAGATACCCCCTATCAACTTTGTCAAGCATGCTAAAATCATTTTGTGAATCCCCTATTCCAATTGTAAATATTTCCCCATATTTTTTTTTGTATAGTTCTGTTAAAATTTCTACTGCTTTTCCTTTACTATTATCACCCATCAGGTGATAGTATCTCCCACCTTTTAAATAATTTAAATCATAATCTTTTATAGTTTTTAAAATCTCTTTTTCTTTTTTAATATCATATAGTTTGAAAGGAATTTCGTACTCTCTTTTTTTTGCAAGTATTGCATCTTCTAAATCGAGTTTTGTATCTTCTGAAATTTCTTCCACACTCATATCAATAAAGCTTTTAATTTCAAAATCTTGTTTTAATTCATTTATCACATCAATTAATTTACCATAGTCTGACCCAAGTTTAATTGTATAATATTTTTCATCTTCTGAATCAAAAATAAAATCAAAATCAAAATAGTTTTTAGGAACTAAAATTCCTCCACCATTTTCTGTTATAAAAGGATGAGTGTTCCCAACTTTTTCTCTTAACTTAAGTGTTTCTAATCTTGTTTTACTTGTACAAAATATTAAAGGGACATTTTTTTCTTTTACTAATTTTAAATAAGGCTTTGCATCTAGATATGAATAGGTATCACGATCAAGTAAAGTTCCATCTAAATCAGTATAGATTATCCTTTGCATGTGTTCTTGATAGCATCTTTCTTTATAAAAATGTTTTATTTAAAATAAGTTTAAAATCTAGACCGGAAAACATTTTAAACTAAGATTGCATATATTCTTTTTGGTGATGTGGGTGCAGAAAACACTATTTGATTTTCTTGATGAAAATGAGGAAATAAAAGAAATGCCTAAATTTAATTAAAAAATCTAATTCATGTTTTATTCTCATTATGGGGAGAGTTCAGAGCTTTGGAGTTTTATTTTTCTTATATCTCCAAATAGAAATAAACAATACAAGTATAAAAACTATAAAACAAGCTATCGCGATATATAAAAAAATTGGATCTTGAGAAAGCGAAGTTGCACCATTCATGCCATAATCAGTATTATCTGCTATTATTCTTGAAGTATTATCAAGAATGGTGTCATTAAGCCCCTCAGATGCTCCTTTATTAATACCAGGTGCAAGTGGTGTTCCATCAGATACATCTGAATCCTGGAAAAAACCATGTTCAAAGCTACCCATCGATAAATTCGATGTTCTAAATCTTAAGTAATTTATAAATTGTGTGATTCCTGCGGCAAGTGCAACAAATGTTACAGAAAAAAGAATTACAATTCGTGTATTTTCAGGATGTAAAAGCCCTTCTCCCTTCCAGGTAAGTTTATAATAAACCCATTTGTGGCCTTCTCTTTCTTTTCTTTTTACAATACCTGCTTCTGTAAGTTTTGTTAGATGTTCATGTAAAGTGGCTTTGTTTAGACCAGTTGCTTTACTTATGTCCTTTAAACTCATCTTTTTTCCATCAAGCGTCTTTAATATGTTCAACCTCGTATCCGAAGCAAGTGCTTTGAAGCTGTTCATATCAAGAGTTACTTTTGGCATACTATTATATTATTTATCCTATGATTATTTAAATATTGTTTGATTTTGTTTGGCTTTTTCCAAACAGAGAGGTTATACATTACATAAAATTATAAGAAATCGATTGCTATTACAAAGATTGTAAATGAACAAAAAAGAGCTAATCGAACTACTAAAAGAATGTAATGCAATAAAGTTTGGAAGATTTGTACTTACCTCTGGTGCAGTTAGCGATTATTATATTGACATTAAAAAAGCAAGTTCAAAACCTGAAATACTTAAAAAAATAGCAGAAGAAATGGCTGAATATACAGGAGGTTATGATTTTATCGCAGGTATGGAACTTGGTGCTGTTCCTCTTGTTGTTGCTTTATCTTTACACACAAATATACCCTATGTTATTGTAAGAAAAGATAAAAGGGAGCATGGAACAGGAAAAGAAATCGAGGGTGAAGATATCAGCAACAAAAGAGTACTTGTCATTGAAGATGTGACAACAAGTGGAAATTCTGTTGTTAAAACAATAAATACCTTAAGAAGAAAAAAAGGTCTTGTAGATGAAGTAATCACAGTTGTTGATAGAGAAAGTGGAGCTGAAGAAAAACTAAAGGAACTGGATGTAAGTTTTATTCCTTTGATTTCCTCTTCCGATTTTTTAAAAAAATAGTTAATCGTTAAATATCTGTTATTATATTCTAATATTTCCCGGGAGGCAAATAGTTATGAAAGTATTGTTAGTCGGTGGAGGAGCAAGAGAGCATGCGATATGTAACGCAGTATATCGTTCTGAAAATGCTGAATTATATTCTGTTATGAAAAATCTCAACCCTGGAATCAAAAATCTGGCAAAGGACTATCTAAAAGAAAGCGAGACAAACATAGATAAAGTAGTTACTTGGGCAAAAGAAAAACAAATTGATATAGCTTTAATTGGCCCAGAAGCACCTTTAGAAAAAGGAATCGTAAATGCATTTCAAAAAGAAGGAATCAAAGCTTGTGCCCCAACAAAAGAGGCTGCAAGAATTGAAACGGATAAAGAATGGATGAGGAATCTGTTTAAAAAATATAAAACTCCAGGCCAACTATGTTGTGAAACCTTTACAGATTTAAAAAAGGCAAAGGAGTTTATTGAAAAACTAGATTGTCAAGTTGCAATAAAGCCTATTGGTCTTACTGGTGGGAAAGGAGTTAGGGTTGCTGGCGATCATTTTAATGGAATCGAAGAAGCGATGGAATATGTTGAAGAAGTGATAAATAATAAAATTGGAGGCAAAGCAAAGGTTTTAATTGAAGAAAAAGCAGTTGGTGAAGAGTTCACACTTCAGGCTTTTTCAGATGGTGAAACAATTTTACCTTTACCAGCTGTTCAAGATCATAAAAGATTACTTCCAGGTGATGAAGGCCCAAATACAGGTGGAATGGGTTCTTATTCATGCGAAAACGGTCTTTTACCGTTCCTGTCTAAAAGCGATTACGAGGAAGGCGCAGCAATCTTACAAAAGATAGTCGAAGCTCTTAACAAAGAAGGTTGCCCCTATGTTGGCCCTATTTATGGACAGTTTATGCTAACCATTAATGGTCCAAAGATAATTGAAATAAACGCTCGTTTTGGTGATCCTGAAGCAATGAATGTTTTACCGTTGCTTGAAACTGATTATGTTATGCTTTGTAACGCAATGATAAATGGGGATCTTAACACTAAAAAGATCTCGATGAAAAAGATGTCTACTGTATGTAAATATGTTGTACCAGAAGGATATGGTGTTAAGAGCATAGATGGAAAAAAGGTATATGTAAATGAAAATGAAATACAAAACATTGGCTCAAGTCTTTTTTATGCATCAGTAAATAAAATGAATGATTATATTACAACTACAACTTCTAGATCGCTTGCCGTAGTTGGAATTTCTGATTCACTTGACAGTGCTGAAAATATGTGTGAAAAAGCACTTGAATATGTAAAAGGTGATCATATCTTTATTAGACATGATATTGGAAAACCAGATCTCATTCAAAAAAGAATTAATCATATGAATGAATTGCGTGGAATGAAAAACATATGAAGCAAGAAATTTTTCTATATTTTATTGGTACAGCAGGTTCAGGTAAATCAACACTCACACATGTTTTCAAACAGTGGATGGTTAGCCAAGGTTTAGATGCAATTACAGTAAATCTTGATCCAGGTGCAGAAAATCTACCATATGAGCCTGATGTTGATATTCGCGATTGGATTTCTCTAAAAGAAGTAATGGATTCTTATAATTTGGGCCCTAATGGTGCTCAGATTGCTTGTGCTGATATGCTTGCGTTAAACACATCTGATTTAAAAGAAAGCATAGATTCTTTTAAAACAGATTATGTGCTTATGGATACACCAGGTCAGTTAGAACTTTTTGTTTTTCGTGAGGCAGGTAAGTATTTGATAGAATTTTTAAATCCTGAAAAAACAATGATTGGGTTTATTTTAGATCCATCACTTTCTAAAACTCCATCGGGTTTTACATCTCAGTTATTGCTTTCTCTTAATACCAATTTTAGACTGTCAAAGTCTCAGATAAATATCCTAAGTAAAAAAGATATGATTTCTGATGAGGAATTAGAACAAATTATAAGCTGGTCTGAATATCCTGATGCAATTGAAAATGATATCTTATCAGAAGAACCATCTGTTTATCAGGAAATGAGTAGAGGCCTAGTTAATTTGATAAAGGATTTTCAGAGTCAATTGAAGATATACCCTACAACAAAGGAAGATATGGATGGTATTTCAGATATTTATACAGTCATACAGATGAGATTCTTTGGCGGAGAAGATCTTTTGGATGACTAATAAAAAATTAAAATTTTTATTTATCAAATCTAGTAGGTTTTTTTTCTTTTGATAACAATGTAACTCTAGAATCAGGTTTTTCCATCAAAAAATTATAACCAATTTTTTTACATAATTCTTTACTGAAATCGGCTATCATTTCATGAGAGGGCATATTTGAAATATTCATTCTTTTTCTTGAGTATCCTACAAAAACATAACCTTTTGGTTCGATAAACATTGCATTTGCTTTATTATCAAGTTTAGCGTATTTGTCAATATGTTTTTTATCCATATTCCATCCATTTACAAGAGTATGACGTATCACAGTTCTTGTGTCTAAAGAAGGAAGTAGTTCAAGAGTTTCATTTATTTTTTCCCACCCATCTGGAATTAATGGAGAGCAAATCTTTTTGTACAATTCCTCTGTAGGGGCAACAATTGAAACATATAACTGTTTTGGTAACGTATCCATTTTTTCAAGCAATTTTGGCTGTGTGCCGTTTGTGACTAAAAAGGTTGTAATATCTTTTTTATGGCATTCTTCAAAGAACTCACTAAGTTTTGGGTATAAAGTAGGTTCGCCTGTAAGAGAGCAAGCAAGCATATTGGGTTTGTTTGCTTCTTCCCATTTTTTAAGATCGCAACGATCATCACCTTTAAAGCCGGTGATAAGTTTTCTTTGCTGTTTAATTGCATCATCCAAAATGAACTTAGGATCATCGATTTTATCAAACCCTTCTTCAGGAAAACCCTGATGTCTCCAACAGAAAAGACAGTTGTGTGTACATTGATTTATTGTTGGTGTCATCTGTAGACATCTATGGGTTTTAATACCATAGAAAGTTTGTTTATAACATTCTCTATTATATAAAAGGCTTTGTCGCATCCAGTGACAGAGTTTTACACCAGAGTGATTTCCAACTATTCCATAATGCTGTTTTTTAAGTATTTTTTCAAATTCAGGATTCATTGTATTACTTCAAATTCTTGTAAATAGTTTTATCATTAAAGCTTTTTTATTGATTAGTTTGTTTATTAGAAGAAAGATCACAAAGTTACTATACTAACAAAATTACCTAAATTTACATAAAAAATAAATTTTGTTTATGTTTTTGTTATCATTACAACATAAAGCTTTTATATATCTATAAAAAATCAGATAATGTAGTAAAAATGAGGTGAAATATTAGAGAGAAAGATTACTGATTCTTATAAAATTAATAATATTATTAAAATAATTGTAGAAAATAAAAAATATTATATAATCTAAATATATTCTAAACCTCTATAATTTTGGGGGAACCAAAGGATGAAAAAAGACAAAATCAAGTTTTTTATGGCTTTATTAGCTACGAGTCTATTTTTCACAGGAATGTTAATTCCAATGACTCAAGGAGAAAAACTGCAATATGCAAAAGGCTTTGATAAAGGACCATCATATACATCGATAGTACCTTTAGAAAAAGTTACTTTTGTAAATTTTGATGAAAATAGTTATCTTGATGATTATGCTTATCTTGCAGCAGTACCAACAGCTGTATTTAAAGATCAAGATGAAGATCGCATGTTTTCAAATCCATTGATGTTTTACAACGAAGAATTAGACTATGATAACGAAAAATACATAACAATAGATGATTACAAAGGTATAGAGTACTTCATGGAAGACTGGATGGGATACTGTAACGGTAGAATGGATCAGATGACACTTATCAACTTAAACAAAGGAGAAATAAATCCAGACTGGAAAGCTGAAACGATAACGGAAATCAATGGCGGAGATATATATGATATTGCAAAAAAGATAGCACTTAATGATTGGTCATATAATAATAAAGCCGTAGTAGCAGTTGTTGACGAAGAACACGAAGAAATTGATGAAACATTTGAAGGAAACAAAAAAGGCAGTTTACCAAAATGCGAAGTATACGAAAAACCTATTTTTACTTTAAGCCAAACAAATTCTTTAAACCCAGTATATGAAGAATTTGAAGTAGATGATGTTTATAAGTATATTTATGCAGAAACATGGTGGGATTGTTTACTTTTAGGCCCGGGGCTTATGATACCAACTGGCGATCCTGATATTCAACTTTATTATAAGGATGAAGATTGGATACAAGCTTCAGTTGCTGCATTTTGGAATGTATATATGCCACCAGGTCATGAATTCACTAGTTCCCATGTTTATAAACCTGGTAAATGGCAAGTAGGTGTAACAGACTTTCCAACTGAAGGAGAAGCTGAAGCTCCAAGAAAAAGCATTGGTCCACTAACAATACAAGGAAGTTTTCTAAAAGCACTATTCAGTAGACAAGTAACATATCATGTAGATGTCACAATGTATCCAGGGATAGATGTAAAAATACCTGAAAAACCACCATTTGGATGCAGAGATGCATATTTCAAACTTTCATGGGACAACGATGATGTAGATTTAGGTTTCACTGTTTTAGGGCCAAGTGGAGAAGCAATAATTACAGTAACCGACGAAGATGACAACGAAGAAACAAAAAAAGGTGAAAAAGAGATTCATATCAATCAATTAGGTGAATGTCTTGAAGATGAATATTATTCGATATCTGTTTTTGCACTCAATGATGTCCCTGGATCTCTAGATTTTGATATCGAATATAGTTGGTCTCAAAAGAAAACAAAGGAAGAGTGTGATTCTTTGACATCTGCAACTGAAGGAGCAGTTCTTGCAAGTATGCTTAATGCGCCTTTACTATATACAAAAACAGATGATTTATGCAATAAAACAGAAGAAGTTTTATACAAATTAGGTGTCGATGAGATATATCTTGTAGATATCGGTGGAAATTTAAATAAAGATACAAAGAACAGAATTCAAAACGTAGCAAAAATAAACAATCATTATGTTGAACTAAGAGACATATATGATGAGATCAGAGAAATTTCAGATAGCGATGATATTGTTTTTTCAACAATTGATCCATGGACGGAGTGGTATTTAGCTGAGTTAAAACCAGGTAATGAAACAAAAGCGGGTTTATTTATTGGTCAATCAGCTTATGCTGCTGCTCATCATGGAACACCAGTAGTTTTAATTGATAATCATCCTAGATTATCCTCAGCTGTTGTTTGGCATAATGAGTTTTGGAGTAGAAATGCTGATGATCGATATTTCAATACACCATCTGTTGCTGAGATGGTTCTTACAGGAAGAAGAATTTGGGATTTTATCGAAGAATATGATTTTGATCAAGTTGGATTGGAATCGATTTTAACAGTTGCAGATCAATATGATATAGGGACATCTTGGGACAGGATCTTTCCAGGTGTAGCAATTCCAGGCAGAATATGTGGCACGCCAGTTGATACAAGTGTTTGGATATCACGTAGTATGTTTTATCCAGCACTTATATTTGAAAACCCTGGTCTTAATCCAAATGGTATTGAACTTATTAATGGAAGCTTAAGTCATAGAACACCTATTTTACAAAAACTAAAAATAGACAGAGAATCAGGTTATGAGAAATTTAACTATCCTGTTATGGGTTCATTTGTAAGCATAGGATATAGATTCAATGAAAGAGCAAGTAAATACTATGGTGCAGTATATACCTGTGCAGATGGACTTACACCGGGTGTTTCACCAATGATGGATAGCCCAATTGATAAAGGCTCAATTGAGAAATACACTGGAAAAACAGGATCATATTTCCCTGATATGAGTGCTGTTGATGTAGAACCATTCTATTATAATAAAGGAGGATATGATTTTGTATTTTCTACAGAGCTATCAGCTGTAGCAGAAAACCTAAACAATGGAGTTATACTCTGGACACATTCATCTCATGGAACTGAGCCTTGCGGTGGTGGAACGTTATTTTGGGACCCCGAAAAAGGCTTTGAAGAAATGAAAGAAAAAGGTGGAATAAAAAAGTTTATTGCAACAATCGGCAAACCATTTGCAGATGTGTTTAAAGATGAAAACCCAGCCTGGGCTTATGAATGGATTCTTGGTTCAACCACTGAACCTGATTCTATGGCAATGGATGTCGATGGTAGACTTCCATTCACTTCAATCAAAATTCCAATACCCGCTCTAGGTCAAGATTGGGTCATATCCCGTCGTCCAATTAGAGAACTTATAAACAAAATATTCTTCTGGAGCGGAGACAACAGACCATTTAACGTAGATGGCACATATGACGGGCAAACTGCAACATCAGGTTTTTCAAGGTATCAAACAGCAAATTTTGTTGCAACTGAAGTAGAAGAAGAACTAGAAAACATTCATTCTGTAGGCTTTATTACAAATATCTGCCAAACGTCAAATACATATTTACATTTAGTAATGATCAGACACGGATCAGTATTTCAGGTTCAAGATCCATGGCCTACATCATGGTATGGCACTGTTTGGAAACAGTCAATTCCAAGAGATATTATACTTGGAAATACTGTAGGAGAAGCCTATGCAAAAGGAATAAGTCATGTTGGTATCTTGTATTTAGGCGGTGCAAAAGATGGTGGACCACAGTGGTGGTGGGACATCATGGAAAACGTTGTATACTTTGGTGATCCAGATCTGCGTGTATATGTACCTGATACAGAATATAGCTCGAATAACTATTGGGAAAAAGATGATGTAAAATCCTTAAGCTATGATGCTGAGACAAATATAAATGGCCATATGCCATTTGGTGCAACAGGCCATCCAAACAAAAAGGAACCGCAATCCCTCTTCATGACGGTGATTGTTTTATTATTGGTAATAATTATTTTATTGATAATAGCAACATTGGTACTAAAACGAAAGAAATAATTTAACAGTTTAATCTATAAATCAGCTTAGAATCAAGTTTTACTTATGCCGAAATATATAAATAGTGTAACTTACTTATATATTGTTAATAATATAAAAAAGTTTGAATGGTAAAGTTATTGTTTGGGAGGCAATAAATGCTTAGAAAGGATGAAAAGATTACAAATATTATACTATTATCAGTTGCCTGTTTAATACTTACTTCTGTATTAACTCCAATTGTTGCCGGTAGCACAATAGACTATAAAGATGGTTTTGATAAAGGAATTACTTGGCAGCCTTTCAAACCAATCAAAAAAACAACTTTTGTAAATTTTGATAAAGATACATTTGTTGATGATTATTCCTATCTTGCAGCAATACCTGCTTCAGTTTTCAATGATGGAAAGAATATCTACACAAGTCCCTTATTATTCTTTCAGCCAGATAACACATATCCTAATGAAGATGAATATAGATTCTTAAATGATTATCCGGGCACAAGTTATTTGATGGAAGATTGGATGAACTACTGTAACGGTAGATTAGATAAACTTACAACTATAAACGTAGAAGAAGGTGAACTTGAATCAACATGGGATGCTAGGAAGCATAAATCTATAGAGAGTGATGACCCTTATGAAATAGCATCTGAAATAGCATTAGATGAATGGACCTATAGCGATAAAATAGTAATTTCAGTTATTGAAGAAGATTATGAAAATCCAGAAATTAAAACAAAAGGATCAGTCACAGGACATATATCAGGTGAGATTGGTGAAGACCATCTCATTGTTAGTAGACCATATGGTCCTGCATCAGAATATGAAAAATTTGAAATCGAAGAGGAGTACAAGTACGTAAAAGCAGATCTTTGGTATCCATCTATAGTTACAAAATCAGTTATATCAAAAATGCTTTCAGATGGACAAAAAGAAACTTTGTTAAATTGGCTTCCAGGTTTTGCTAAAGCAACTGGCTTTACAATTCCTTCAGTAGATCCAGATCTACAAATTTTCTGTAAATATGATGGCGACTGGCTACAAACCGCCGCTGCATCAGAGATGGCAATTACAAAAGGACCCCATGAGCAAGTTTTTTCATATGTATATAAACCAGGAGATTGGCGTGTTGGAGTTACTAACATGCCAACCGAAGGCGGAAGTGAAAGTTTTGCTAGCACAAAATTACTTGGAAAAATTGATCTTTATGGGACTTACAAAGATGCAATAAAAAACATTGTCCAAGGAGTTGACGAATTTAATGTTGATATCACAAAATATCCAGGTGTTGAAAAAGAAATAATGGATTACCCATCATTTGGTTGTAGAGATGCTACATTCAAGCTGATATGGGATAATGATGATGTAACACTAGGTTTGACAATTATTGGGCCAAGTGGGGAAGAACTAGATTCAGTTATGAACGAAGATGTAAAAGAACAAGAGATACATTTTAGCATGCTGGGTGAGTGTTTAGAAGGAGAGCATTACAAGGTCGTTGTTTATGCTCTTGAGGATATCTCATATCCTGTTGAATATACTGTTAAATATAATTGGCAACAAAACATCACAAGAAAAGAAGGCGATCTGATTGCATCAGCCTGCCAAGGAGCAGTGCTTGGAAGTATTATTAACAGCCCGATGCTTTATGTTTCACCTGACAAACTTTCAGAGTGTACAAAAGAAGCTCTTTATACACTTGGCGTAGATGAAATAAACATTGTTGATCTTGGCGGATATCTTTCAGAAAAAACTAAAAAAGAATTAGAAAGTATTGCTGAAATTAAAAACCATTACATAGAATACGAAGATGTCTATAATGCAATAACCGAAAAAACAGTTAGTTCCGATGTTGTGTTTTCAACAATTGATTCTTGGAGCTATTGGTATTATAAAGATGATCCTTCAGAATTAAAACCTGATGGAGAATATGAAAAAGCTTTTTATTTTGCTCCAGCAGCATACGCTGCAGCGCATCATGGAACACCGCTATTACTAGTTGATAATCATCCTGAATTATCTGGCGCAGTAACGTGGCATATAGATTCATGGAGAAAAAATGCCGATGGTTTCACAAAACCTCCAATAGCATGTATGTTTACAACTGGCAGACGAGTCTATGATTTTCTCGATGAATATGGATTTGATAAAAAAGGGGCTGAATCTATACTTACTGTTGCAGGTCAATACGATATAGGACCAAGTTGGACTAGGATGTTTACAGGTCCTGGTTATCCTGGGGCAATAATTGGAACACCCGTAGATGTTTCAAATCATATATCCAGATGTATCTTTTATCCAGGTTTAATCTTTGAAAATCCAGCTGTCGAGGGAACAGTAGAACTTGAAAACGGTAGTTCTAGCACTCGATCGTTTCATGTCGATGGGAAATTGTTTAATGCATTTGAAAAGTTTTTAACCAGGTTATCGATGAAAAGCCCAGGCCTTACCAATCTTAAAATAACAAAGCCTTCACAAATTGAGGAATTCAAGAATCCTGTTCTTCATACCTATGGCTGTTATTGTCATCGAGTAAATGAAAGAGGGGCTGATTATTGGGGTGTTTATTATCATACAAGAAATGGATACACTCCAGGTATTGATTTATCAGGATTAGAAATAGATCAGGGCACAAGAGAGATATTTGAAGGAAAGAAGGGTAGTTATCTGCCTGATTTATCGGTTTCTGTTTATACCCCATTTTATGCAGAAAAAGCAGGATATTCAAATGCGTTTTCCACAAACTTTGAAGTTACAATGGAGAACCTAAACAAAGGTGTGATCAGTTGGTATATGGTCAATCATGGTATGAGCATGAACGGTGGAGTTCTTTCTTGGTGGGAACCACCAAGTGAGATGCTTACTAGCGTTGGTGCATCTGAAGGACTTAGAAAAGTAGTTGATACACTTGTTGGAGGACTTACAGGCTCTTACCCATATAAGGATACAAACCCTTGGAGGGGATACGAGATGTGGTGGGGTAGTACTGAAGAACCTGATTCAGCAGTCTTAAATTCAAAGATTGGCATTATTCCAGGTTGGACCAACGAGATGAGACCTCGTGATCTTCTTGAAAAGGGTCTTTTCAAGGTTGGTTTAGATATTGTACCTTCACATCTTTCAGGTTATTATGATGGTCAAATTGGACCATATGGTTTAACTGGCATGTTTGGTAAGTTTCATTATTCTCATCCTGCAACTGAAGTAGATGACATGCTTGGAAATCTTCATTCTATGAACTTTCATGCAGGATCCTGTTTGATTGCATGTAACTATTTCCAACTTTTATTTATGAGACACGGTTCTGTGCTTCAGGAAATGGATCCATGGTCTACATCATATTGGCTATCATATCCATTCCAACAGATTCCAAAAGATTTTGCTCTTGGTAAAAGCGTTGGAGAATCATATGCAGAAGGAATCACTGAGATTGGACCTCAATACATTTTTGAGGAAGATGAAAAGAGAGGTTGGTGGTGGGACACATCTGAAAATGTTGTGTTATTTACAGATCCAAATTTGCATGTATGGATTCCAAGTACAAAGTTTGATGATCAAGAAAGAAATCATTGGGATAAAGAAGACGTTGAAGCAATTAGATACAACTCAGAACTAGACATAAGCGGCCATATGCCATCTGGTGCAACAGGACACCCTAACAAAAAAGAACCAAAATCAACAACTCTTATATTATGGATTATAGCAATTATAGTAATAGCCTTGTTATTACTTGTATTTGCTTTAGCAATATTAAAAAGGAAAAAATAAATAAAAATTTTTTATTTATTTTAATTTAAATAAAGATATTTCTTAAATGGAAATACATATATAATAAGAGGTTATTACTAAAATATAGCTGATATTATATATAATTATTATTGGCTATTAATTGCGGGGAACGATATATGAATAAAAAGGATGAAAAGACAAAAAGTTTCATATTATTATCAGTTTTTTGTTTAGTACTTGTTTCTGTTTTAACACCAATTGTTTCTAGCACTAATGTAAATTATGTAGACGGTTTTGATAAGGGGCCGTCTTATATACCGGTTGTACCAGTTGAAAAGGTTACATTTGTTAACCATGATAAGGATTCTTTGTTAGATGATTATTCATATCTAGCTAGTGTTCCTACTTCTGTTTTTAGAGAGGATAGTAAGCTTTTTTCCAATCCTCTTTTGTTCTATGAGGATGAATATGATGTAAATGAAGAAAAAGAAGTAACACTTAATGCTAGAAAAGGTCTTGATTACTTCATGGAAGACTGGATGAGCTATTGCAATGGGAAACTAGATCAGATGAATGTGATAAATATCCCAAAAGAAAAAGTTGACCAATGGGATGCGCGTGAGTATAATATAATACAAAGCGAAGATCCATATGATATAGCATCAAAGATAGCTTTACAGGATTGGTCATATAGTAATAAAGCTGTTTTAGCAGTGATTGAAAAAGAGTTCGAGCAACCTGATGTGATGGTTGAAAATACAATTGAAATGTCACTTCCTGCTTGTGATGTTTATGATGAAGAAACATTTGATTTAAAACAAACTAATTCGTTAAACCCGATGTATCATACTTTTGATGTTGGTGATGAATATAAGTATCTTGAGGCAGACTGCTGGTGGGATGGTCTATTGATTGCAGGTAGCATTATGATGCCCACGGGTGATCCTGATATGCAAATTTATTGCAGGCAAGATGGCGATTGGATGCAAACCTCTGCTGTTGCAGCTTGGAATGTGTATTCACCTATAGGTCATGAGCCTGCTCAGGCATATATCTACAAGCCAGGTGAATGGCGTATTGGAATAACCGATATGCCAACTGAAAGTGATAGCGAATACGTTCGTAAAAATATAGTAGGTAACTTACTTCAACTCCAAGGATCTTTAAGAGGACTGGCTGAGCCTGGTGTTACATATCATGTGGATGTAAAAATGTATCCTGGAATTGATATTAAAATTCCTGATATTCCTTCATTTGGATCAAGAAATGTTGAGTTTAAATTAAATTGGGATAATCCTGAAGCCACGCTTGGTTTTACGATAGTTGGACCAAGTGGAGAAGCAGTTTTTACAGCTTTAGAAGAGCTAGAAGAAGGTAAATGCGAACAAGTTGCAAAATTATATTCCCTTGGTGAATGTCTTGAAGACGAATATTATTCTGTTTCTGTTTTTTCAATGAATGATGTTGATTATCCGCTCGATTTTGAACTTGAATATTCATGGCAGCAAAATGTATCAAAAGAACAAGGGGACTCATTGACATCTGCAACTGAAGGATCTGTATTAGCAAGTGGTATGAATGCACCCTTGCTTTATACTTCAGCTTCAGAATTATCTAGTAAAACGAAAGAAGCATTATACAAACTTGGTGTTGAAGATATCTATTTAGTAAATATCGGATCTCATCTCGATGATGATGTTTTAAAAGAAATAAAAGATATCGCAAAGGTTAGTAAAAACTACAAAGTACTTGATGAAATATATACTGATATTCGTGAGATTTCTGGTAGTAACGATATTGTTTTTTCAACAATTGATCCATGGACTTATTGGTATCTAGCTGAGTTAAAACCAGGTGGAGATACAGATGCATCTTTGTTTATCGGACCTGCTGCATATATTGCATCTCACCATGGAACACCTGTTTTACTTGTTGAAATGCACCCTGAGCTTTCATCTGCAATAACATATCATAATGAAGTTTGGAGGCATTTTTCATATAGACGTTATGATGGACAACCCTCAAGTGGGGAAATGGTTCTTACTGGAAAACGTATCTATGATTTTCTAGAAAAATATGGTTTTGATAAAGAAGGCGATGAAAATATAATAACTGTTGCAGACCAATATGATATAGGGGTACCATGGGATAGAATCTTCATCGGTGTTGCAAACTCTGGTAGATTCTGTGGAAGCCCAGTTGATACAGCTTATTTCATATCTAGAAATATGTTTTATCCAGCTCTCATCTTTGTTAATCCTGCAATGGATGGAGAAAGAACACTCATACAAGGCACAACAAGTCATAGAGAAGGCTTACTTGGTCTATTTCAGTATCCCTTTGGAAATACACTTGTTATCGACAGACAATCTGGTGGAGAGTTGCAATTTGAAAATCCTGTGCTTTGCTCATTTGTAACTCAAAAATATAGATTCAATGAAAGAGCGAGCAATTATTATGGTGCAGTTTATGAATGTGCAGATGGAAAAGTACCTGGTGAATCTGTTACAAACGAACCAATTGATATGGGTTCAATTGAGAAATGGACCGGTAAAGAAGGTGCTTATTTTCCAGATATGTCTGAAACAGAGATGGTACCTTTTTATTTAGAAAGAGGAGGTTTTGAACCAGTATTTTCAACTCAATTTGAAGCTGTTGCAGAGAACCTGAATCGTGGTGTTATCATGTGGATTCATTCATCACATGGTTCACATAAGAACGGTGGAAACAGTGATTTCTGGGAGCCTAGTGCAACTGGTGGTCTATTTAGTTTACTTGCGGGACCTGCAAAGCAGGAAAACCCAAAATGGGGTTATGATTGGTATCTTGGTTCAACTGAAGAGCCTGACACAATGAGCATGGATATAAATGGTATAATTCCATTTACAAACCATGATTCACTATGGTTTCCTGCAACTGGTTTTGATTATGTTCTTGCAAGAAAACCATTACGTGAGATTGTAAACAAAATCCTTATTCCAAGAAACAACAATTTCCCATTTAATGTTGAAAACATGTATGATGGTGTAACCGGTTCTCTTACTTATACTAGAAAAACTATTCATCCTGTATACTCAACTGATCTTGATGAAGAGCTTGAAAACCTTCATAGTGCTGGATTTATGACAAATATCTGTCAAACAGCATATACTAACTTCCAACTTGAAATGATTCGTCATGGAACAGTATTTCAGATTGAAGATCCGTGGGCTACAAGCTGGTATGCAACTGTTTGGAGGCAAAGCATTCCACGTGATCTTGCACTTGGTTATACAATTGGTGAAGCCTTTGCTCGTGGTATAAAACATGTTGGAATCTTATATCTTGGAGGTTCACCTGATGGTGGACCACAGTGGTGGTGGGATACAGCAGAAAGTGTAGTATATTTTGGTGACCCAGAATTAAGGATATTTGTACCAAGCACTGATTATAGTGACAATAACAACTGGGATAAGGAAGACACCAATTCCATCAGATATGACTCTGAGCTTGACTTAGAGGGCCATATGCCGTTTGGTGCAACAGATTATCCAAATGAAAAAGTTCCGATGAACTTCTTTGAGAAAAACATGTTTGTACTAATAATACTATTAATCGTTGTGATACTTGTTCTGTATTTGTGTATCTCAGGACGGAAAAATAAAGATTAAATAAAAAACAATCTTTTCTTTTTTTATTTTTTAAAATTTGTATTTTTCAAGTAGTGTTTTTATTTTTGAGTTTGTTTTTTTTATGTAATTACTATTTGGATAGAATGATCCATCGTATAGTTTTTTGTATTTCTCTAAAAGATTTGGATAGTTTTTTTTGATAGCTTCAAAAAATATGTTTTTTTGATCTCCTTTTAGTTCAAGATATTTGTATAAAAAATATTTGGAATTATTTTGTTTTGCTTGTTTTATTATTTCTTCTATTTCATCATCTGTTACATATGGAAGAATTGGAATCAAAGATAGACCTGAATAAACATTTTTTTTGTTTAGTTCTTTTATTATTTTTAATCTTTCTTTTGGTAAAACTACATTTTTTTCAAATATGTCTTTCTTTTTTTCATCGATTGTTGCAATGCTTATTGTTACCCTGCAGTTTTTAATTTTTTTAAGAATATCAATATCTCTTAAGACTAAATCTGATTTTGTAAGTATGTGGCAGTTTAGATTATGTTTTTTAATTTGTTTTAGAATCTCTCTTGTTTTTCTTTGTTTTTTTTCTATTTTTTGATATGGATCGTGTACACTTCCGATGATTATGTTTGCATTTTTTAGTTCTTTTAGTTCTTCTTTTAAAATATCTATAATGTTGTTTTTTATTAGGATTGTTTTTTCTATTGATGAGTCACAATACAAGCATCCAAATTCACAGTTTTGATATGGATCTATTGTATAGTCTCCATTAAATAGATTGTCTTTTTTTGTTATTTTGTTTAAAGCTGAATTAACGTTTATTTGTTTATATTTCATTTTTACAATCATACCGTATTTTAAATACCAGTTTTATAATTAATGCAATGTTTTATTTTTATACCGAAAACTTTATAAGTAATTTTTTATATAAAATTTCTATTATTATAATAGAACGGATGTGAAACAATATGAAAAATAAAAAAATATTGATTATGACAATTATGAGCATATTTTTACTGGTAAGTCTTACAGCTATATCAGTAACAGGTATGAAAGCAGAAGTAAAAAAAGATGTAAAAGAAAATGAAGTTTTAGAAGCAAAATACGAATATTCGTTTGCAAGTATAGATGGAGAAGTTTTTCAATCATTTGGCATGGGAGCAGTTAAAGTAGCAGGACTGAATAATTTTTTGATTGCAAAAGATATAACAGTCCAAGGGACAGTTCCATTCAGCCTTACAGAAAACTATAAATTTATTATCAATCCTTTATTTGGACCTAGGATAGTCTATGAATCAGGCGATGGTGTCAATATCCATATAAAAACAATGTTACTTCCATCAATTGGAACTCAATGTACTCCCCCTTACATAAGTAGCATAAGTGGACCTGCATTTGGTGTGACTATTTACGAATATTCGTAGAGAACAATTAAAATAAACAGGATGTAAAAAAATGAATCGGAAGATATTTGTATCAACCACAATAGCAATACTCTTTGGATTATTATTTGTACCAATAGGATCCTGTTTAGATATTTCTTTTTTAAACGAAATCAAAGATACAGAGTGTACATCAGTCGAAAAAACATATTATGATGTTTCTTTTTCTAGCAGTGGGAGATTTAAGTACATTTTTAATTTCTTTCCAACTTTTATTCTTAATGTAAATATCGAAGGTGAACATTCTTCAATGTTAATAAGCAAGATATTTAGTGCCGATTATGATGGAATTGAGATAGAAGGAACAGATTCAAAAATATCGTGTTCGTATCCAGCAGAAATAAACAACCCCTATTTTGATGCAATTACCTATATTGATGGGGATTCATATTTTGGAGAGCATAAAATCACTGTTTATGGTTTTGATGGAAAAGTAACAATAAGAGAAGAATCAGGTTCAACTGAAGTTCCTTTTAGAAATGATTTTTTTATACTTAATGGAAAAGCAGATAGAGTTGTAATAATAGAATGAAAATATTTAATAAAAAGAGTTAATGAAAAATTAATCCCCCGAGTGTTTTAAAAAGTACTATGAAACCCAAGGGCCATATCCTTCACGACCGTTACCCCAACCAAAAAATCTCATGCCTTCAGGGGTGAACATTACTGGACATAACATATTTTTTATACCTCCTTTATCCTTAATAACTCATGTTATATTTTGTAAGTCATAATATTTAAACATATGCTGTCAAAGAGTCATAAAGGAAAAAAATATTTTTTAACATTTATCCAAAAATAAAATTTAGAAATGATTTTTTTATGGCCGATGGAAAATCAGAAAAAGTTGTAGTAAATAAATGAAATTCTGTTGATAATTTAAAAAAATAAGAAGAAAAAAGTGTAATCAAACAAAATAACTTAGTTTGAATTTATTATTTAAGCTTTTAATAAACACACCAAGGGCATCCTTCTCCCTTAAATGGATATTCTACTTGAGCTTCCATAAGACGTGCTACAAAAACAATCCACATATTTTTTATACCTCCTTTATCCTTAATACCTCATGTTATATTTTATAATTCATCATATTTAAATGCATACTGTAAAACTATCAAAAAAGAAAAATCATTTTTTAAAAATTTGTAAAAAAAATAAAATAATTAAACTAATTAAACTATAATTATACTAGCTAATAATAGGCCCTTGACCTTCATTGCCACCACCCGGACCATACCAGATATAACCACCGGGGATGAAAGCCAATAAAATTTTCATATCTTTTTAACCTCCTTATTTCCTAATACCTCATGTTATATTTTGTAAATCATAATATTTAAACATATGCTGTTAAAAAGTCATATAAGAAAAAAATATTTTTTAACATTTATCCAAAAAATATAATTAAAAAAACAGTTTAAATCTTACATTTCATCTGGTGCAACAATTCCTAAAAGATCCAGTCCATTTTTAATTACAATTTTTGTTGAGTTAACAAGAAATAATCTTGCTTTTTTTAATTCTAAATCTTCTTCAAATAGCACTGGACAATCTCTATAAAATTGATTGAATTGAGATGCAATTTCAAATAAATAATTTGCTATAAGATGTGGTTTGTATTCGTCATTTGATTGTTTTATTTTTTCTGGGAACTCAGCAATTTTTTTGATTAACTTTATTTCAGATTCATGTGTTAGTAATTCCGGTTTGATCTTTTCTAACCTATCATCATTTTTTGATAAAATACTAGATGCTCTTGCATGAGCATATTGTATAAATGGTGCTGAGTTTCCTTCAAAATTTAATGCCTCTTCCCATTTGAATACAATTGATTTTTCAGGTTGAACTTTTACTATGTTATATCTTAAAGCGCCGATTCCAACATGTTCCGATATTTTTTCCATTTTTTCTTTTGATAGTTCTTTTCCTCTTCTCTTTTTAACCTCTTGATACGCTCTATTTACACATTCGTCTATCAAATCATCAAGATAGACTACTCTAGCTTTTCTGGTAGACATTTTTCCACCTGGCAGAGATACAAAGGAATAAAAGATGACATTTGGTATAAGATCTGCTTTGATGATTTTTAGAGCTGTTTCTACTTGTTTTGATTCAAGTTTATGATCTTCTCCAAGTATATTTACAAGGATATCTGCTTGTTTTGCTTTCCATATATGATATGCAATATCTCGTGTTGCATATAGTGTGGTTCCATCTTTTCTTAAAAAAAAGAATTTTGTGTTTCGACCTTTTGTTCCAAAATGTTTCATATCAATATAGTATGCAACATCTTCGATTTCTGCATGTTTTGATTTTTTAAGTTTCTTTACAACCTCTTTAACTGAATCGTCTTTTACAAATTTTGATTCAGGGATATAACTATCTATTTTTATGTTTATTTTTTCAAGGCTTTCGTTTATACCTTTTAATACTGGTGCGTAGGCTTTTTCCATATCTTTAATTATTTTTTGATTTCCTTCTTCGCTTTTTTTGATTATATCTTGTATTTCATCTTTTATCTCTAGATTTTCTTCTAATAGACTTGTTGCTTTTTGATCGTAT
>Ga0180433_10001610_pt1 | contig 37389 bp, 19 predicted proteins | sample SS_ome_8_FD_132980 | JGI IMG/M metagenome (GOLD analysis project Ga0180433, IMG submission 132980) | Hypersaline lake sediment archaeal communities from the Salton Sea, California, USA - SS_1_D_1 metaG | ecosystem: Environmental > Aquatic > Non-marine Saline and Alkaline > Hypersaline >... | reverse complement strand
TACGGGACTCTCCCTGCTCTGGGAGTTCCGGCAGGACAACACGATGGTGCTTTCGTCGCCACTGGTGTCCGGGAAGTTCGTCTACTGCGCGACCGCGTACCTTGATCCGCCCGGCACGTACGGCAGTGTCTTCTGCCTGGATTCGAGAACGGGAGAGTTGGTCTGGGAGACGTTCTTGAAATCCTCCTCGCCCGAAGTCGATTTCAAAGGGTTTTTTTCATCGCCTGCGCTGACGGCCGACGGGAAGTATCTGATTATCGGACAGGGGCTGCACACCGATGCTGAAGCGGAACTGGTTTGTCTCGACGCGACGACAGGGCGCGTGAAGTGGCTGCTCCCGACGCCGCTTCACATCGAAAGCTCACCGGCGATCGAAGGTGATATCGTGGTCGCGGGAGCGGGGGCCATTGAAGTCGGGCCGGACCACAAGCCGAAGGGCGACCCGGAAGGACGAGGGCATCCGGGCTATGTCATGAGCGCTCGGATTTCCGACGGCAAGCAGCTGTGGAGATTCCCCGTGATCGACCCGGAAAGCTCGCCGGCGATTCATGACGGTGTCGCGTTTATCGGCAGCGGATTGGGCGGCGGTGAGGTCGTCGCGCTGAAGATCGGCGGCGACGTGGGCGAGGAAGAGCGGCTGCTTTGGAGAACCGAAACTCCGTTCCCCGCGACCGGCAGCGTAACGGTCCACGAGGATCTCGTCCTTATCGGTTGCGGGAACGGCGACTTCGTCTTCGCGGCACCGAACCCGCAGGGCATGGTGATGGCACTCGACCGAGCAAGCGGGGAAGCACATTGGTCGGTCGAGATGCCGGACGCCGTTCTGGGGCCGATCGCCGTGCGAGACGACATCGCAATTTGCCCAATTCGAAACGGGGAGATCGTTGCCTTGGACCTGAAGGCCGACGGGAAAGAAATCTGGCGCCAGCAGATCAGCGAGCGCAGCCCCGCATTGGCCGGCCCCGCACTTACCGGCACGCATGTTTACGCCACGACTTCCGACGGATACCTGAGCGTCCTGGACGCTACCAATGGGAAGGTGCTTGAGCGAGTCTATATTAATCACGAGAACAAGCCGGGCGAACTAGGATTGACGTTCAGTTCCCCGCTTGTCAGTGGCGGTCGCGTGTTCGTTGGAAGCGAGACAGGCGGACTGCGATGTTACGTCGGCAGCGCTATGCCCACAGCAGAGGAGGCACAATGAATACGCCTGCTCCGCTGGTTGTTTCGCTTGCCGACTGCCGCGATCCGGCGGCCGTAGGCGGAAAGGCGATCAACCTGTCTCGGCTCATCAATGCCGGGTTTCCGGTTCCGAGCGGATTCGCCGTCACAACGAGTGCCTTCCGCGCAGCCGAGCAAGACCATACCGAGATGCCGACCGAAGTGCGCGATGCCATTCTCGCCGCGTACCGCGATCTGGGTTCGCCGATCGTCGCGGTCCGCAGCTCCGCCACCGCAGAAGACCTCGCCGATGCTTCGATGGCCGGTCAGTACGAGACGTATCTCGACGTCGAAGACGAACAGGAAGTCGTCGAGGCGGTCATCAAGTGCTGGGCTAGTCTCGACTCAGATCGAGTACGCGCTTACCTCGAAGAACACGATATCGACTGGACGCAGGTAGCCATGGGCGTCGTTGTGCAGCGACAGGTCGCGGCCGACGTGGCGGGCGTGCTGTTCACCGCCAACCCGAAGCCGGGAGCACTCGGCCAGATGCTCATCGAATCAAGCTGGGGGCTCGGCGAGGCGGTCGTTTCCGGACTGGTTCAACCCGACACCCTGATTCTTGATCGAGCGACCGGCACGGCAGTGTCGATCGAGACAGCGGACAAGAATGCATGGATTCCGGCCGGCTCGGGCTCGCGAGAAAGCCAACCTGTACCGGACGACTTAAGGCAAGAGTTATCCCTCAATTCACGGCAGGTCCTGGCGATCTGGCGTCTCGGGCTTCAGGTCATGGGGCACTTCGGCTCGGCGCAAGACATCGAATGGGCTATCGAAGGAGACGAGGTCTTCCTGCTGCAGTCGCGAGCCATAACAACACTCGAGGCGGCCGAGGCGTATGAGAAGTGTTTGACCGAGACCAGAGCCGACCTGCGGGAAGCGAGACGAGAAGGACGCGGCGACTGGGCCCTTCATAACATCGCCGAGACGCTCCCGCACCCCACTCCCCTGACCTGGGACGTCGTGCGGCGGTTCATGTCGGGCGACGGCGGCTTTGGCCAGATGTATCGCGATGTCGGGTTCGAACCGTCGCCCCAGATGTGCCGGGACGGGTTCCTCGACCTGATCGCGGGGCGAGTCTTCATGGACCTTTCCCAAGCGTCGGAGATGTTCTTCGAGGGATACCCGTATGCCTACGACCCCGTGTTGCTCGCCCGGGACCCGAATGCTTCCCAAGGGCCGCCGACGCTGCCGCGTGGATCGATCTTCGCCCGCCGCCGGATCGGAACGCGGCTCGCCGGCATCCAAGAGAAGATGATGCATCTGGCTGAGGATTACGACCGCATCCTCGATGGCGAGACTATCCCCGAGTTGAAGCGATGGGTCGCGGAAGAAAAACAATGCAACCTGCAATCGCTGGACGCGGCCCAATGGCGGAAGCTTTGGGAAGATCGCCGCGACCGGGCGCTTCAGCACTTCGGCGCCAAGCTCATGTTGCCCAGTCTGATTGCAGCGATGGCTCTGGAAGAACTGCGATCGTTTTGCGCGGAGAACTTCTGGGACGTCGAATCCGAACAACTGGCAAACGAGCTGTCCGCGGACCACTCGCCAGATCAGACGCTTCTGGCGGCGCAGGGGCTTTGGGAAATTGCACACGGGAAGACCACGGTTGACGAGTGGCTCGCCTCCTTCGGCCACCGAGCGCCCGAGGAATTCGATCTGGCCACGCCCCGCTGGCGCGAACGACCCGATGCGGTCGAATTGCTGGCCCAGCATCTCAAGGATGCAGTAGACCCGGGTGATCGACGCGGTCAGCGGATTCAGCATTGCGAATCGAAGGTCTGTGAACTCAAGAACCGCTTAAACAATGTAGACGTCCGCGAGTTCGACAAGAGACTGGCCCAGGCGCGTCGCTATTTGCGCTTCCGTGAAGACGGTAAGTTCTACCTGATGCTGGCTTACGACTTGCTGCGCGACATGGCCTTGGAGGCAGGACGTCGGCTCGAAATCGGCGACGATGTCTTTCTTCTTCGCGAAGAGGAACTTTTTGACGCACTCTCCACCGGCATCGCTCCGTTGCACCTGATCGAGCAGCGACGTCTGGCCCGCGCCGCCGAAGCGAAGATCGATCTGCCAAGCCTGATCACGGAAGACAACATCGCGGCGCTAGGCGAACAGGCCGAAATCGAATCGGCGGGGACAATGTCAGCGCTGCCGATCTCCGGAGGGACGGCCAGCGGCCCGGCTCGGATTGTTTCTTCTTCCGAAGAAGCGGGCGACCCGGGCGATGGTTACATCTTGGTCTGCCCGAGCACCGATCCGAACTGGACTCCCTTGTTCGCCAAGGCCGCCGGATTGGTGATGGAACGCGGCGGGATGCTTTCCCACGGTGCGGTGGTTGCTCGTGAAATGGGAATCCCGGCGGTGGTCTGCGACGGAGCGACTCGTTTGTTCGAGGAGGGAGAGGAGGTTGCCGTCGACGGCAACCAAGGCCGCCTCTCGCGACAAAGTAGCTTGGCTCTCCAGAGCCGAGAGGAAGAAGAAAACTCCAATACTCGGCTCAGGAGAGCCAAGCTACAAGAGGACACGCACATTCCGGCCGCGATGACGCCACCGCCCCCGGGACGGATCGAACGCGCCTGCGGCAAGTGGGCCACTCTGGCAACCGCAGCGTGGACCGTCTTCTTCCTGGCGATGTTCCTGGTGCCGGGAACATGGCTCTGGGATGCGACGATGGCCGCTCTCGATTTCTGCATGCTTCCCCTGGTGGGAATGATTGGGCGCGTGGCGACCGTCGCGACAGTTGCGGCGGGACTTGCGATCTTCTCGATCGTCGCCCAGCGGCTGCTTACCGATAATCGGCGACTTGCGGAAAGCAAACGGCGTGCGGGCATTCTTGGAAAGCAATCGGCCAAGATGCCGGAGGGATCGCCCCGACGCCAAGCCCTTCAGCAGGCCGCTTCTGGCGTCCAATACCGACTTCTGAAAGCCGCCCTCTTCCCGCTCCTGCTGATCCTCGGGCCGATGGTGATGGTCTTCCTCTGGTTCCCGGCGCGGGTCGATCCGGCTTCCTGGAACGCAGGGCCTGGAGCCACGGTCTTCGTCACCGCGCGGGTGAAGGGCGACCACGCCGGGGCCGTCACGCTCGCCCATGACGCCGAACTGCGTCTTGAAGAACGAACCCCTGCGAGTCAAAGCATCACATTGATTCGGCCGGTACTTGAACGACTCCACGAACGTTGGAGCGAAGAGACCGCAGTCCCCGTGGACACACCATGGGAGTTGCAGGCCGCAGCCCGACAAACGCGAGAGGAGATGCTGACCGACCTTGAGGGGTTCCTCAGCCGCCCGATGCCGAGTCGCGATGTCTCCTGGACTTTACAGACGCCGGAAAGTGAAAGTGGAAGATTCCCTCTGCAAATTGAGACGGAGGGGTGGCCACCGGTGAGCACTGCCGTGGTCCTCGGCAAGCGAGTGGCTCCCGAACCGAAAGAAGACCTGGGCGACGGGAAAGGCCCAATTCAAGTGGCGCGTCCACCCGCCGCCGACCATCCCGTCGAGTTGGTCAAGGTCGCCTACCGCGAGCAAATTGTCAGAGGCTCGAATGTCTTCTGGCAACCGATCGAGTGGATGGTCACGTCGTGGCTACCGGGCTGGTTGATCGTTTACCTATTGGTTTATCTGCCGGCCATGTTCCTACTGAAATGGTCTTTGCGAGTTCCTTGAGCGAAGAAAAGAGACAAACATGGGCAAGTTACAGTTTGCTTTCATGGCAGTCGTCGGCTTGACGCTGCTGGCGATCAAAGCCCCGCCCGTCAGCGCGTTGGACATCGGGGCGATCACTGCAAAACCCACGGCCGACAATCCGCAGTACGACGACAAGCAGGCCTGGCCGGATCTCGTCGGCGACGAGTACTTCACGAAGCAGAAGTGGCCCGAGGCGCGCCTGCTGATCTGGAATGTGGATGATATGACCAAGTCGGTGCGCGGTGAGCCAAACGGTCTCAAGCCCGAAAACTGGATTGACTTCGCAACGGGCAAACGCGCCGAAACGCCGCCAGATATGGACACCGATCTCATCTTCCCGGACTCCGACGAAACGTACCTCGTGGTGCTGGCAGCCAGAGAGAAAATACACTTTTCCTGCCGGCACCTGACCGTCGGCCGCAACGCCCATGTGAGCGTCGAGGCCGGTGGAGAGTTCTCGATCTTTGGAAACCTGTGGATTCGTGAGCGAGGCCTGGTCACCTCTTGGAGAAACACGAAATTCGTTGGCGCCGCCGACACGTTCTTACGATACGATTGGCCCGCGGACGGCAAACTGAAGAAGGTGCACGAGGAGCGGCTTGTTACGCCCTACGATCCTCAGGCGAAGGAATCGGATAACCCCTGGATGGATTACGGCAGGGGTTCGCGCTCCGTCGCCACGTATCTGGTACACGACAACACGCCCGACAAATCAACCGAAGTCATCGGGTATGTGCGCATCACGGACGAAGTCGGGATCAAATCGGGCGCTTTCATCATCGGGCGCGACAGTCGATTTGTTACGACGGGTCCAGCCTCGGTCTCGGTCAACAAAGGCGCTAGAATCATTCTCATGGACGGCGCCATGTGCTCGCACGGAATGAATCAAATCCCTTGCAGAGATTGGGGGGTTAAGGGCGAGGTCTCCGGAGGCGCACCGGACAGGCCCCTGCGGCGAGACGCCTACATGGGCATGGGATACAAGAACTGGATGAATCTGCCCATTCCTCAACGGGCGGAGGAAACCAAGCCGATTCCCACGACGGCCGGCGGCGCGAAGATGTACTATGGCTACGGAAGCTACAGCACCATCGTCGACGGCGATCTGATCGGCTATCCGGCAAAGGGCAGCGACGCGCGCCTGGTTGTCTGCTGGCAGCGTATCTCCGCGGGCGGAGCCGGGTGCTGGGGCCGGAAGGATGAAGCGTTCAAGAAGGTGTTCCCCGAGATTCCACCGAAGATCGGGCTGTGGATCAGCGGCGAGTCGAGCGTCGAGAACGTCCGCTTCGACGATCTCCAACCGGGCGGGATTGTCACCAAGAGCATGGAAACGTTCGAGGGTTGGAGGAACGTCACGTTCGGTGACGGCTGTGTCAGCACGGCTCCAGTAGACCTTGTTCGTGGTTACGAAGCGGAGCTTGCGGAAATAGGAGGGGGCCATCCGATGTCGACCCTGGAACCAAAGAAGCAGTACACGACCATGCCGCGAAAGTGATTTCGATAGCGACGGGAATGCCCCTTGGGCGGAGAGTGCGGCAAAATGGCTAAGAGTACAGGAGAAAGAAGATGAAGAGAGGTCTGATCGCAACTGTTGCACTTCTCGGTTTCGCCCTGCCCGCAAACGCGCTGGATATCCAGGCGATTACCTCGAAACCGACGGCCGACAATCCGCAGTACCAGAACAAGGATGCCTGGCCGATGCTCGTGGGCGATGAGTACTTCCTGAAACAAGAGTGGGAGAAAGGCCGCACGTACATCTGGGACGTCCAGCGGAGCATTGAGGTCGCCAAACAGTCCCGTCGTCGTGGTCCGGACGCTACCGACCCGAGCAACTGGATTGATGCCGCCACGGGCAAGCCCGCCACGGAGTTGCCGGATATGGATACCGACCTGATCCTTCCGGACAGCGAAACGCCGTACAAGGCTGCACTTGGTGATGAGGATACGAAGGGTGCTTTCTGTCGCCACGTCACGATCGGTAAGAATGCCAGCTTCTCCTCATCGGGAGCTCGACACCACCAGTTTCGTTTGTTCGGCAATCTTTGGATTCGCCCTGGCGGATCGATGAGAACGGGACAAGGACGCCTTCAATTCGCGGGCGATAAGCATACATTCCTACGCTTCGATTGGCCCGAAGATGGTGCGCTCAAGAAGGTCCATGACCAGCGGGCCGTTTCGCCTTTCAAGGTGGATGGTGAGATTATCCAGTCACCCTGGTTGGCGAATCGCATTGGAACGTATATGGGGCACGACAAGCCGGAGGGTATCTCCACGGAAGTGATCGGATATGCCTGCATGGGCGACGAGGTTGGCATCAAATCTGGTACGTTTATCGTTGGACGCGACAGCCGATTCGTCACGATGGGGCCCTCTAGTGTTTCGGTTGGCAATGGTGCAAAAGTTGTGCTGATGGACGGCGCGCAATGTTCGCACGGTCGAAATCAGTTCGCCAACCGAGATTGGGGCGTACAGGACGGCGCCCAGGTAACTGGCGGAACACCCGATCGACCGCTGCAGCGCGACGCTTACATGGGACTCGGATACCGCAACTGGCAGAACCTGCCCATCCCTCAGCGTGAAGGCGACAAGCCGCTTCCCACGACCAAGGCTGGAACGAAGATGTACTATGCCTATGGCGGATACAACGCGATGGTCAAGGGCGATCTGATCGGTTATCCCGCGTCGGGCAGCGATGCACGATTGGTCGTCTGTTGGCAGCGTATCTCCTCGGGCGGTGCCGGAAACTGGGGGCGAACCGACGAAGCGTTCCAGAAAGTATTCGCCGATTTCATTCCCAAGATCGGGATCTGGGTCAACGGCACGTCGAATATAGAAAACGTTCGTTTCGACGACCTGCATCGCGGCGGAATCGTAACGGCTAAGGTGGAAACTATCGATGATTGGAAGAACGTTACATTCGGCGACGCTTGCCTCAGTCGCGATCCGAAAGAGCTCGTTCGAAGCTACGAAGCGGAACTCGCTGAACAAGGTGGCGGTCATCCGATGTCCACCTTGGAGCCGAAAGAGAAGTACACCGCGCCCTAGGATGCTGTTGCACTACCCTGCATCGTAGAAACAGGAAATGACTTATGAATAAGGCACTGATTCTTGCAATCGTCGTTCTCGGTTTCGGTATGCCAGCGTGCGCGCTGGACATTGCGGCAATCACCGCGAAACCGACGGCGGACAACCCGCGGTTCGACACTAAAGAGGCTTGGCCCGACTTGGTCGGGGACGAGTATTTTACGAAGCAGAAGTGGGAGAAAGGTCGCACCTACGTTTGGAATGTCCAGAAGAGCATCGAAGCCGCCAAGGCCGGCGGCCGTCGTCATGGCCCGGACGCATCCGATCCGGGCAACTGGATTGATGCCGCGACAGGCAAGCCCGCCACGGCGCTGCCGGACATGGACACCGACCTGATCCTTCCAGACAGTGAAACGCCCTACAAGGCGGCACTTGGCGATAAGGATCAGAAGGGAGCCTTCTGCCGACACGTCACGGTGGGAAAGAACGCCACGTTTTCATCCTGGGGAGCCCGCCACCATCGGTTCCACTTGTTCGGCAACCTCTGGATCCGGCCGGGCGGCTCGATGCGAACGGGACAGGGCAACCTCCGCTTCTCCGGCGACAAGCACACGTTCGTGCGCTTCGACTGGCCGGAAGACGGGGTGTTGAAGAAGCTCCACGACGAGCGGGCCATTTCTCCTTTCAATGAAAAAGATGGCGAATCCTTCAAGTCGCCGTGGGATGCAAACTGCATCGCCACCTACATGGTCCACGACAAGGCCAGCGACGCCTCCACGGAAGTTGTCGGGGTCGTTTGCGTGGGCGACGAAGTCGGAATCAAGTCCGGCACGTTCATCATCGGGCGCGACAGCCGCTTCGTCACCGGGGGACCGTCCTCGATCTCGGTGAACAACGGCGCCCGTGTCGTCCTCATGGACGGCGCCCAGGGCTCGCACGGTCGGAACCAGTTCGTGAACGGGGACTGGGGGGTGCAGCCCGGCGGCAAGGTGACCGGCGGCACGCCGGACCGGCCGCTCAAGCGCGACGCCTACATGGGGCTCGGCTACCGCAACTGGCAGAACCTGCCCATTCCTCAATCGAAACCGATTCCCACCACGGCCGACGGCACGAAGTTGTACTATGCCTACGGCGGATACAACACGGTGGTCAAAGGCGACCTGATCGGATACCCCGCCCCGGGAAGCGATGCCCGGCTGGTCGTCTGCTGGCAGCGCATCTCCAGCGGCGGAGCCGGCGCCTGGGGCCGGCACGACGAGCCCTTCAAGAAGGTCTTCGTCAGGATCCCGCCGAAAATCGCGGTCTGGATCAGCGGTGACTCGAAGATCGAGAACGTGCGCTTCGACGACCTGCATCGCGGCGGAATCGTCACAGCAAACATGGAGGCTTTCAACGGCTGGGAAAATATCTCTTTCGGCGACGCGTGCCTCAGCCAGGATCCGAAAGATCTTGTTCGCAGCTACGAAGCAGAACTCGCGGAAATGGGTGGAGGCCATCCAATGTCGACCCTGGAGCCAAAAGAGAAGTACACGACACCCTAGTTGCAAGACCTGCTTCAAAACAATGAATTAGGCGACTTTCTCGGAGAACTGGAAGACACAAATGAAAATGACACTGACCGTCGCTGTCGTGGTTCTTGCCTGCACGGCCGCGGCGCGCGCAATCGACATCAAGGCAATCACCGCGAAAGCGACAGCGGACAACCCGAGGTTCGAAAACAAAGAAGCCTGGCCGAATCTCGTCGGCGACGAGTATTTCCTGAAGCAGAAGTGGCCGGAAGCGAAGCGCTTACTGATCTGGGGGCTCGTGGACGAAAACGGCAGGAATAGAAATGGCGACCCGCGGATCGCGGCCAACTGGACCGACGCGGCGACCGGCAAGCCCGCCGGGACGCTGCCCGACATGGATACCGACGTGATCGTCCCGGACTCGGATCAGCCTTACAAGGTTCGGGCCAACCGTGGTGACACCGGCTTCACCTGCCGGCACCTCACCGTCGGGCGCAACGCGACCTTCGAGCCGGCGGGGGGCGGAGCCCTGATGGCCTTCGGCAACGTGTGGATTCGGCCGACCGGTGCGCTGTTCGTCTATCGGACGCTGCAACTCGTCGGCGGACAGGACACCTTCTTCCGCCGCGACTGGCCGGCCGACGGCAAACTCCGCAAAATGCACGACGAGCGAACAATCACTCCGTTCACGATGGAGAATCCGCACCGCAGCCCATGGGCCGGTCGCGCCCATCAGGTGGGACCGGGAGGCGGCGGAGGGTCGACCCACTTCTTCACCCACGACAAACCCGAGGGATCCACCGAAGTGATCGGGCTCGTCGAGGCGTGTGACGAGTGCGGTATCCGCTCGGGCACCTTCATCGTCGGCCGCGACAGCCGATTCCTCTGCGACGGCGCGGCGTCCATCTCGATCGGCGCCCAGGCGAAGGTCGTCCTGATGGACAACGCCATGCTCGGCAAGGCCGTGAACTGGTTCGCCTCCGACCTGGGACTGGCCAAGGACGGCGCGATCACCGGCGGCACGGCGGACCGCCCCCTCAAACGCGACGCCCGCGTCGGAATGGGATACCGCAACTGGATGAACATCGAGGGCTACGCCTACGGCGGCATCGCGGGATCGTTTTCGGGCGATCTGATCGGCTATCCCGCCCCAGGCGGCGACGCCCGGCTCGTCGTCGAGTGGCATCGCATCATGACCGGGCACAAGGGACGCGGCATCGGCGTGAACTACGAAGCCTACGCCAAGATCCAACCCAAGATCACGATCTGGATCGGCGCCGAATCCGAGATCAAGAATGTGCGATTCGACGACCTGCACCGCGGTGGGATCGTACTGCCAGACAAGGCGATCATGAAAAATTGGAAGAACGTTTCGTTCGGCGACGGCTGCCTCAGCAAAGATCCCAAAGAACTCGCACGCGATTACAAGGGTAAGCTCCACCGCGGCCAGCCTACGGATCCGCTCGAACCAAAAAAAGAATACACCTCGATGTAGCCGCGGCTGCTGGGGACCTAACTCGCATAGGCATGACTGGAGAATCGCATGCGTTCCTTGTCGACACTCTTGCTTGTCATCTTCTTCGGCGCGGTGTTAACGGTCCAGGCGCGCGGCGTGCCGGCCGCTGGTGCGGATGCACTGATCCAGTCAGCCCCTGCTCGGATCGAACAATGTCGAAAAGGCGACGTGCAGATTTCTGTATGGGACAACGACGGTAAACCAATCGAGGGCGTAACTGTTCAAGTGCGACAGGTCCGCCACCATCCTGACAAGAAGATGTCCTGTCAGCATTGACAGAACGTAGGAACGAGAGAGGATACTCGATGATGGGAATTAACCGATGCTCTCTTACGAGACTTGCCGTTGTGAGTCTCGTCGTCGCGGCTTCCGCCGGTACGGTCGAGGGGGCTGCTTCGGACAGGCCCAATATCATTCTTGTGTTTATCGATGACATGGGGTGGGCAGACCTCTCGTGTTTTGGCAACAAAGATGCCGAAACCCCGAATGTCGACCGGATGGCTGCGGAAGGAATAGCTTTTGAGCAGTTCTATGTCAATTCCCCCATCTGCTCACCATCGCGTGTTGCGATTTCTACCGGCACCTATCCGCAACGTTGGAAAATCACTTCGTATCTCGGTCACCGGGAGTTCAATAAGAACAGAGGCGTGGCGAATTGGCTGAATCCGAAGGCACCGATGCTGGCCAGGAGCCTGAAGCAGGCGGGCTACGCCACGGGCCATTTCGGCAAGTGGCATATGGGCGGGCAGCGCGATGTCGGGGATGCGCCCGCGATTACTGAATACGGGTTCGATGAATCGCTGACGAATTTCGAAGGACTCGGTCCCAAGCTGTTGCCTTTGACAAAAAGGCCTGACGGCCGGGCAGGCCGGATCTGGGCTGGTGCCGAAAAACTCGACGGGCAGGTGACCTGGATGCAACGTTCGGAGATCACGGGCGGCTTCATTGACGCGGCCATTCCGTTTATGGACAAAGCACAGAAAGCCGGTAAACCGTTTTATGTCAACCTCTGGCCCGACGATGTGCACAGCCCGTTCTGGCCGCCGGTCGACAGATGGGGCGACGGCAGTACGCGCCGCCTCTACTTGAGCGTGCTCGAGACGATGGACGAGCAGTTAGGCAAGCTATTCGATTACGTACGTGATCACGGCAAGCTGCGCGATAATACGCTGATCCTCATCTGCTCGGATAACGGTTGCGAAAAGGGCGCTGGCCGGGCCGGGCCTCTTCGAGGATACAAGACACACCTGTATGAAGGCGGCATCCGCTCATCACTAGTTGTGTGGGCGCCCGGCCTCATGCCGCAACATGTGTCAGGCATGAGAAACAGGGACTCGGTATTCTCGGCAATAGATTTGACGCCGTCCCTGTTGAGACTGGCGGGCGCGAAGCCCGTTGCCGGTGCCGACTATGACGGTGAGGAACTGCTCGACACGATACTCGGCAAGTCCGGGAAATCGCGGCAGGCGCCGATCTTCTTCAGCCGTCCGCCGGACCGAAAGAATTTCTACGGGTTCGAGAACCTGCCCGATCTCGCGATGCGCCAGGGAAAATACAAAGTGCTTTGCGATTACGATGGCGGCAGGCCGGAGTTGTATGATGTCGTCAGTGATCCAGGCGAATCGAACAACCTGGCAACATCGCATCCCGAGTTGACTAAACAGCTGGCAAACAAGGTTGCCAACTGGTATCGCACCATGCCGACGACAACACCAGGGAACTGACGCACAGGAGGAGTGACATGAAAACACTCGTGATAAAAAGCAAGCGACGCACCTTGAAGACGACTTGGCGCCTTGGTCTGGGCAACGAACGTATCTGACAAGCGATGATTCATACGGATTCCCAAAACAATACTGTTCTCGTTGTCGCCGCACTGTTGGCGTCGGCATTCTGTCATGGCAGCCTGGCGGCTTCCATGGAGGAAACCGGTGTTGGAAAAAAGGCCGAAGCCAACGCGGAGCGCAAAGCCCGGCTGGCCGATCTAGGGGAGCTTGGAATAGAAGGCATTGTTTTCTCGGAACGCCATCCGGGGCGGGACCCTTCGAAGCACTACTACGCCAACTTCGGATACGCCTGCACCGATGAGAATGAGTGGTTGCATGGGGCCGACGGAGGGCGGCTCGCCATTCTCGTGCCGGCGACCGGCGAGGTGAAGACCCTGTTTTCCGACCCCAAGGGGGCCGTGCGCGATCCCTGCGTTCACTACAGCGGAGAAAAGATTCTGTTCTCGTATCGCAAGGGTGGAACGCACCACTACAACCTCTACGAGATCAATGTCGATGGATCGGGCCTGCGTCGGATTACCGACGGAGATTGGGATGACGTTGAACCGGCCTATCTGCCCGATGGCGGCATGGTCTTCTGTTCGAGCCGCTGCAGACGTTACGTTCTCTGTTGGCTTGCGCCCGTCGCGGTGCTCTTTCGCTGCGACGCCGACGGAAGCAACATGCGACAGTTGTCCTCCAACACGGTAACGGAAAACACGCCATGCGTGCTTCCCGACGGAAGGATCCTCTATACCCGCTGGGAGTATGTCAATCGCGACCCGATATCCTTCCATCACCTGTGGACCATGAATCCCGACGGTTGCGGGCAGATGACCTTCTTCGGCAACATGCATCGAGGCGGTGTGTTCATCGATGCCCAGCCGATTCCGGGCTCCAACCAGATCGTCTATATTCATTCCGGCTACCACGGACAACTGGAGCATGCCGGAGCCCTGAGGCTGGTTGATCCTTCGAACGGCCCCGACGACCGGGCGTCGTCACGAACTCTCGTGCAAGGAGACATTCGCGATCCCTATCCTATCTCCGAATCTCTTATTCTGGCGGCACGCGGATCGGAACTGATCCAGGTTGACGACGAGGGGAATGTCCAAACACTCCATAGCTCCTCGATGATGGTGCATGAACCCCGCGTGCTGGCCCCGCGCCAGCGCGAACGGGTCATCCCTTCAGGTGTCGACCTCGGCATGGATAGCGGGACTCTGTTTCTCGCCGATGTCCATATGGGGCGCAACATGAAGGGTGTGGAGCCTGGCTCCATCAAGAAGCTGCTGATTATGGAGAGTCTCCCTAAACCGGCGAACTTCCATGGCGGCGGCAGCACCCCGCTCGGACATGGCGGCACCTGGACTCTCAAAAGGATACTCGGGACCGTTCCCGTCGAGGCGGACGGTTCGGCATTGTTCAACGCGCCGGCCGGTCGAAGCATCTATTTCGTGGCCCTTGACGCCAAGGATCGCTGCGTGAAGCAGATGCGCAGCTTCGTGACGCTACAGCCCGGGGAGAATGTCGGTTGCGTCGGGTGTCATGACGATCGGCGGACAGCCGCTCCCTCGGGCAATCGCATGGCAAGTGAAAGAGACCCCAGCGACATCGAGCCCGTCGTGGGGGTTCCGGAGATATTCGATTTTCCACGGGATATCCAGCCGATCCTCGATCGTCATTGCGTCGAGTGTCACGATGCGAAGAGGCGGGCGGGAGGCGTCGAGCTCACCGGAGACCGTGGGCCGGCCTACTCCATCGCATACTATAATCTGATGCTGTTCCGACAGATTTCGGATGGAGCCGGATGGGCGTGGCCGGGCCTCAAGACTTGCTACGGCCGCCCTGTCGGCAACGATGCGCCATACACCACGTTCAGCTATGCCTCGCCACTGATGAAGAAGATCGATGGAAGTCATCATGACGTCACGCTCACCGCCGACGAGCAGAAGATGGTAAGGCTCTGGATCGATTCCGCCGCCAATTACGCCGGCACCTACGCATCTTACGGCACCGGCCAGATCGGCGGGTGGTGGAGGAGCAATCAGGCACTCCGCGAGATGGATGACGCATGGCCTTCCACCGCACCCGCGCGTGATGCCGTGACCCGTCGCTGTGCTTCTTGCCACGAGAACCGCATGCCCAAGTCGGTAACCGACCTGGCCGCCATTGAGAGAACTGAAGGTGATATGGAAGGTTGGCAGCGTTCCGTCAGCCGTTTCTCGCGTCACACGATCTTTAACCTCTCCCGGCCGGAGAACTCGATGGCGCTGAGAGCGCCCCTGGCCAAGACGGCCGGCGGCTTCGCGGACGGCAAGGCGCCGTCGGCCGCGCCCGTTCCGAGTGACGTCTCGAAGAAGCCGAAGCCGTTTACCCATCCCGTGATCTATGAATCGAAAGACGATCCCGACTACCAGAGGGTGCTCGCCCATCTCAAGGCGGCCGGCAAGCGTCTTGACGAGATAAAGCGTTTTGACATGCCGGGTTTCAAACCCCGCTACGGATATGTGCGCGAAATGAAGCGTTACGGGATACTGCCGGAATCATTCGATGTTGAGAAGGCCCCGGTGAATGTCTATGCGCTCGAACAAGCCTACTGGCGACTCCTCCATCATGGCGGGGATAATCGCAAAGGCGAAAGGACCGCGGAATGAACAAGACAGACGCATATAGAAACCCCCTGCATGTGATGGGGTATTTCCTTGCCTGGCGTGGTTTGTCATCCCGCCGGTCATGGCGAACGATCCCGTTGTCACGGCGGGGCGAAGACCGCCGGCGGACGATGACGAGCCGAATCCCCGGGGAGTCAAATCATTGTGAGATACCTGTTGCTTACCCACACCCGAAGACCCCAAAGATGACACGCATGAAACAGACCCCCGCCTACCCCGTCCCGCGGGCCCGTTGCGGCGCCTTGACGAAAATGGAAATTCCTGTCAGTCCGCCAACGATGAATGTCTGTCGATATGCGACGACCTTTGTGTGTCTGGTTTTCCTGACGTTCATGTCGCCCGTGCAAGTCAATGGTCAAATCGACCGGGGAACCTTGCAGAACCTCGCTCCGCTCGCGACTGTCACCGGGCCGGGACAATCCCCGGAGGCAGTTGTCGATAGGGTGAAGCAGCAGGAAGGGAAAGGCGAGTGGGCAGGCGGCAGTCCGAGCGCCTGGTGGGGCGTGATCTCGTTTCCCACCATCAAGTTGAAGTGGGACCAACCGCGGCGGGTGAACAAGGTCGTTCTTTATGACCGTCCCTCCGAGACGGAACACATGGCGGCCTGTGTCCTGAAGTTCAGTGACAACTCCGAGGTGCATGTCTTCGCCGTTCCCAACGACGGTTCCCCGAAGGCCGTGGTTTTTGAACCCCGCACGGTCAGCAGCATGACACTGTCCGTTGTCGACGGGGTGGGCGCGGAGATCGGCCTTTCCGAGCTCGAGGTCTTCCACGATCCCGCGGCCCAACCGGAAACGCGGCGAAGAGGGCCCTTCACGGACTGCGTATCCTACGTGGACCCGACCATCGAAACCGGGCGGGGCCGGTGGTTCTTCTGCACGCCCGGCAGTCGTCCGTTCGGCATGGTCTCCGCGTCGGCCTATACGCGCAACAAGAACCAGGGCGGCGGCGGTTACAACTACAACAGCACGGAGATCCTGGGTTTCGCACAGATTCACGGATGGATCATGTCCGGCATCAACATCATGCCGACCACCGGCACGGTGAATCCGAATCTCGGCGAGAAGGGATGGAAATCGCGCTTCTCGCACGAAACCGAGGTGATTGAACCCGGCTACCACCGGGTGTTTCTCGACCGCTATCAAACGCAGGTCGAGTACACCTCGACGGACCGCGTGGCATTCTATCGCCTGAAGTATCGCCAGGCCGCAAAGGCCAATCTCCTGCTCCAGTTGGGCGGGTGGGTCGGGGCATGCAGCTATGTGGACGGCAAGGCGGCACTGGTCAGCCCCACCCGGGTCGAGGGGTCCCATGGGATGACCGACCGCGTGTGGGGCGGCCCGCAAATCTCCCATGTCTACTATGTGATGGAGTTCGATCGGCCGATCCGGCGGATGGATGGCTGGAAGGGGGCGGAGGAAGCGCTCGTCGATATCACGGACTATCATAACCCGATTCCCCCCGGAAGATTGCCCCAAGGCTACTGGCGGAGCGCGGAGAAAACCCTGTTCAAGAACCTCCCGGAAGAGCAGGCCGGAGTGGCGCTGGCCTACGACGTGAAGAAGGATGCCGAAGTCCTGGTCAAGATCGGCATTTCCTACACCAGCCTTGAAAATGCGCGTCGCAACCTGGCGGCGGAATGCCCGCATTGGGATTTCGACCGGGTGAGGCGGGCGTCCCGCGATACGTGGAACGAGTGGTTGGGCCGGATCGAGGTGAAGGGCGGTTCGGAGGCGCAGCGCGTCAAGTTCTACACCGATCTCTGGCATGTGCTGCTCGGACGCCACAAGCTTGACGACGCGAGCGGAGATTACCCCAGCTTCATGGGCTCGGACGGCAAGCGGATCCGGTCGATCCCGAAGGACGCCACGGGGAAGCCGGCGTTCCACATGTACAACTCCGACGCCCTGTGGCTGACGATGTGGAACCTGAACATCCTCTGGGGACTCGGTTGGCCCGAGATGATGGACGAGTTCTCGGCGTCGATGGTCCAGTACGCGGAGGATGGCGGGCACCTGCCCCGCGGGCCGTGCGCCGGCGGCTACACCGGCATCATGGCCGGCTGTCCCGCCACCAGCCTGATCACCGCCACATGGCAGAAGGGTCTGTTGCGAAAGGTGGCCGAAGAGAAGGCCTATCAGGCCATAAAGCGCAGTCATCCCAAACTCATCGGGGACGGCGGCGCGGGGAAGATGGTCCAGGGCAGCTTCGAATACTGGGCCCTCGCGCAGATGGCGCAGGAGATGGGGCGAAGCGAGGACGCCGAATCCTGGCGGAAATGGATCGACGGGTGGCAGAAGTACTTCGATCCCAAGAAGAACCTGCTGTCCGGCGGTTGGATGGAAGCCAACGACTGGCAGGGAACATTCGGCGTATCGCACGACATCAAGGGGCTGGCCGCCCTGATGGGCGGGCCCGACAAGCTGGCGGAAATGCTCAACAGCGCCTTTGAAGAAGAGGCGCCGCATCATTTCGTCTATTCGTACGGCAAGGGGAAAGTCAGTTACGCCAACCAGCCGGGGTGTTCCAACGCGCATGTGTTCAATCACGCCGGATATCCCTGGCTCAGCCAGTACTGGGTGCGGCGCGTCAATGAGCAGGCCTACGGGGGAACCAATCCGAACATCGGCTACGGCGGGCATGACGAGGACCAGGGCCAGATGGGCGGCGTCAGCGCATTGATGTCGCTGGGTCTGTTCAGCCTCCGCGGGACCTGCGGCAAGGAGCCGGTCTACGAGATCACCAGTCCGGTTTTCGACGAGATCAGGATTCAGCTTGATCCCCGTTATTACTCGGGAAAGGAGTTCAAGATCGTCACGCACGGCAACTCCCCCGCGAATGTCTATATCCAGCGGGCCGAACTGAACGGCAAGCCGCTCGAAAACTGCTGGTTCTACCACAAGGATTTCGCTCGGGGAGGGCAGCTCGAGCTGTGGCTCGGTCCGGAACCGAACAAAAACTGGGGAAGGAGTCCCGTGCAATGATGATCCACGCTATACGAATGAAGATCTCTCCAACCGTACACATGCCTGCATCCGCAATCCTGTTTCCGGCGCTGGTTGCGCTCGCCTGCGTCACGTCCGCCCCCGCTTCCGCCGGCGACGAAGCGGCGCGTCCGAACATTATCTTTGTTCTCGCGGATGACCTCGGTTACGGCGACCTCGGATGCTACGGCCAGCAGTTGATGAAGACGCCGAACATTGATCGTATGGCAAGAGAGGGCACTCGTTTCACGGACTGTTACGCCGGCTCGACAGTTTGTAGTCCGTCGCGATGCGTTCTGATGACGGGACTTCACACCGGTCACGCGAGGATTCGCGCCAACACGTGCCGTCGAGGCGGTACGGTAGGTCGCAAGGGGAATCGAACGATGCGCCGCGCGGCGCTGACGGACGAGGACGTGACGGTCGCCGACGAGCTCCGACAGCTCGGATATCGCACCGGAATCGTCGGGAAATGGCATCTCGGCGGGTACGATCCCGAAGCGAACCCGATGCGCCACGGGTTCGATTGGTTCCGGGGCTGGCTCGTCCATAACGTCAACGAAATCGCGCCGCTGTATTACTCGCGAGCTCGATTTCACGACAACGAACTGGTTCCGATCCCGGGGAATCAGGACGGGAAAACGGTTCGATTCCACACCGATCTTTCGATCGACGAATCGAAGCAATTCATCACCGAATCGCTTGCCGCTCAAAAAGCGGCCCGCGACGACGGCAAGGAGGCGAAGCCGTTCTTCCTTTATTTGGCGCTGATCAGCCCGCACGACCCGATGGTAACGCCGCCCGAGGGGTTGGGTGAATACGAAGACAAGCCCTGGAAACTGCACTGCAAGCAGTACGCCGCGATGATGGCGAATCTGGACCGGAACATGGGACGGTTGTTTAGGTTCCTCAAGGAGCAGGGGATCGACGAGAAGACGATCGTCTTCTTCGCTTCCGACAACGGCGCGCGGAGCATTCCGACGCCGGACCTGACCGAGGTCGCCGAGTTCTTCGATTCGAGCGGACCGCTGACCGGCTACAAACGCGACATGACCGACGGCGGCATCCGGGCGCCGATGATCGTCCGCTGGCCGGGCCATGTGCCGGCCGGCAAGACGAGCGACGCCATCTGGGGATTCGTCGACGTGTTTCCCACGGCGGTCGATCTGGCCGGCGGCGAACCGGAGGCGAAGGTCGACGGCGTCAGCGTCCTTCCGCTGCTGCTCGGCAAGGAACAGGACACCCAGTCGCGATTCCTCTATTGGGAGCACCTCGGGCGAGGGTTCCATCAGGCCGTAAGGTACGGCAAATGGAAAGCGGTGCGACTCGGCGGCAACCGGCCGTGGCGCCTTTACGACGTGTCGCAAGACATCGCCGAGAAGAAGGACGTCGCCAAGGATCACCCCGAGATCGTCCAGAAGATCGACCGGTTCGCGAAAGAGAATCGCGTCGATTCGCCCAACTGGTAGACCGAACGACAAAGACACTTGCTTGCAAGGAAAGCGATGCGAAGCGTAACGCGAAGAAACTTCTGTCAGGCCGCGGCGGCCGGGGCCGCGTGGGCGGCGGCATGCCCGACGGCATTGTCCGACGGGCCGATGTCCGGGAAGATCGACGACGGCGGCAGCCTGCCCAGGCCGACCGCGCGGCAGCTCGCGTGGCAGGACCTGGAGTTGGGCATGTTCATCCACTTCGGGATGGCCACCTTTTCCGGCAACGTCTGGGCCACGCCTTCGCCGGACACCTACGCCCCCGCCCGACTCGACACGGACCAGTGGATGGAAGCCGCCCAGGCGTTTGGGGCCAAGTACGCCGTCTTCACGGCGAAGCACTGCGCCGGCTTCATGCAGTGGCAAACGGACCTCTATCCTTACAGCGTCAAGCAGTCGAAGTGGCGAAGCGGCAAAGGGGATGTCCTCAAGGAGTTCGTCGAGTCTTGCCATAAGTACGGCATCAAGCCGGGCATCTACGTCAGCGCCACGGCAAACGCCTACTGGGGCGCGAGAAGATGCCGCGTCCAGGGCGGCAAGGAGTCGCAAGCGAAATACTCGCGAATGGTCGAAAAAATGTGCGAAGAGGTGTGGTCTCGCTACGGCGACTTCACCGAGATCTGGTTCGACGGCGGCGTGATGCCGCCCCGCATGGGCGGGCCCGACATCTGGGGGCTGCAGCAGAAACTGCAACCCAGCGCGATCGTCCACGACAACGGGGCCGGACCGCACGGCCATCAGCGCTGGGGCGGGAGCGAAAGCGGCGGCGTCGGATATCCCTGCTGGGCGACGGTTCGCAACCGCCACACCCAGTTCGAGCCGGCCCCTTCGGCCGGACCGAAGGACGTCCTGCACATGATGAAGCACGGCCACCCCGACGGCGACCTCTGGTTGCCCGCCGAGGCCGATCCCACGTTCAACGGACGCTGGTTCCCGGCGAAAGGCAAAATGGCGGCCCCGAGATCCCTGAACAACCTGATGAAGATCTACTATGAATCGGTCGGTCGGAACGCCAATCTGCTGCTCAATTGCAGCCCCGGCCCCGACGGTCTGGTCGCCGAGTCGCACATGAAGCGATACGAGGAGTTTGGCCGGGAAATCCGCCGGCGTTTCGGCAACCCCGTGGCCGAGACCCAAGGCGTGGGCGACACGGTCGAACTCGCGCTGAAGACACCCGCGCGAATCGACCACGTCATCCTCATGGAGGACATCGCCCACGGCGAACGGGTGCGCGAATACGCGATCGAAGGACTCGTGTCCGGCAACAAGTGGGAGAAGCTCGGCGACGGCCTTTCGATCGGGCACAAGAGGATTCAGGGCTTCGAGCCCGCAGAGGTCGCCCGAGTGCGCTTCCGCGCGACCAAGGCGGTTGCGTCCCCCATGATCCGCCGCCTGGCGGTCTTCTCCACGAGCGAGGGCGCGTCATGAAGCGGCTGGCGAGGAGGAACCCCAAAAGGTGTATTTTTGCGAGATTCCGAGGCATGATGGCATCCGAGTTTCATCGATTCACACACCCGAGGAATGACATGAAGCGAGCAATGTTGACGATCGTCGCGGCCATCGCGTTCTGTTCGGGCGCCCAGGCCCTCGACATTGAGGCAATCACCGCGAAGCCGACGGCCGACCATCCGAGATACGACGACAAGCGGGCTTGGCCGGACCTGGTTGGCGACGAGTATTTCGTCAAACAGCAGTGGCCCGAGGCCGTTGTGCTCATCTGGAACCCGACCACCGAGAGCCTCGACGCCGGGGACCCGGCCAACTGGATCGATACGTCGACGGGCAAGGCGCCGGACGGGGGGCCGGACATGGACACGGACCTGATCTTCCCCGACGCAGACAAGAGGTATCGGGTCAACGGCAAGGGGCTCGTCTGCCGGCACCTGACCGTCGGACGAAACGCCGACGTCCAGCCCGGCGGCGGCCATGGCTTGGCGATCTTCGGCAACCTCTGGATCCAGCCCGGCGGAAATCTCTATCTGTATCGAAGCATCGTTTTCCAGGGCAACCGCCATACGTTTTGCCGGGAAGACTGGCCCGCGGACAACGTGCAAAAGAAGATCCACGACACTGGGGCCATCACCCCGTTCGACCGCCGGAATCCGAAAGAGAACGCTTGGAAACGGAATCCGATTTCGTCCGAGCGGCTGTCTTACTTCATGAGCCACGACAAGCCGGAAGGGAGCACGGAGATCCTCGGGTGCGTCAGTTGCAAGGATGAATTCCGCGTCGCCTCCGGGACGTTCATCGTGGGACGCGACAGCCGGTTCTACAATGGCGAGGCCGCCACACTGCACGTGGGCAGGGGCGCCACGATCGCCCTGATGGACGGCGCCCTGTTCGGCAAGCGGGGTAACCAGTTCCTGCTAGATTGCTCGTCCCAGGGCGCGATCACCGGCGGCACCCCCGACCGCCCGCTCAAGCGCGACGCACGACTGGGGCTCGGGTACGCCAACTGGATGAACCTCCCGTTTCCGCAAGAGAAACGCCCGCACGGTTCTCGTTACGGCGCGCTCAGCGGGAGCTTTGGCGGCGGATTGACGGGTTACCCGGCCGAGGGAAGCGACGCCCGGTTGGTCGTCGGTTGGCACCGCGTCTCGGCCTGGATTGGCCACCGCGGGTGGACCATGAGTGATGGGTTCTATGATTTGTACGCCACCCTGCAACCCAAGATCACGATCTGGATCGGCGCCGAATCCGAGATCAAAAATGTGCGATTCGACGACCTGCACCGCGGTGGGATCGTACTGCCAGACAAGGCGATCATGAAAAACTGGAAGAACGTTTCGTTCGGCGACGGCTGCCTCAGCAAAGATCCCAAAGAACTCGCACGCGATTACAAGGGTAAGCTCCACCGCGGCCAGCCTACGGATCCGCTCGAACCAAGAAAAGAATACACCTCGATGTAACTGCGGCTACTGGGGACCTAACGCGCATAGGCGCAACTGGAGAATCGCATGCGTTCCTTGTCGACACCCTTGCTCGTCGTCCTTTTCGGCGTGGTGTTAGCGGTCCAGGCGCGCGGCGTGCCGGCCGCTGGTGCGGATGCACTGATCCAGTCGGCCCCTGCTCGGATCGAACAATATCGAAAAGGCGACGTGCAGATTTCTGTACGGGACAACGACGGAAAACCAATCGAGGGCGTAACTGTTCAAGTGCAACAGGTCCGGCACGCGTTCCTCTTCGGGGGTAGCGTCTTTCCGCTCGTGCGTGCCGTTCAGAAAGGTGACCTCGTCTTGCCGTTCAATGAAGGCGACTCGTTTCAGCCCTTCCGCGAGCATTACGTCGGCCTGTTTAACTACGCTACCCTTCCCTACTACTGGTGGAGTTACGAAAGGGAGCAGGGGAGGCCGGCACAGAAGGTCCGCGAGTCCGTTGCATCCTGGTGCAGAGAACACAATATCGCCACCAAGGGGCATCCGCTTGTCTGGAATTACCGGCAGCCTTCGTGGCTGCCGGATGATGCGGCTGAAATCGAAAAGCTCCAACTAGCCCATGTCGGGAACTGCGTGGGCCGGTTTCGCGGCAAGGTAGATATCTGGGACGTCGTCAATGAAACCACCAATTTCGCACAGGCCCCCAATAGGGCGCGAGCCCCGGATATGACATCCATGTGGGAAGAAGTCGGCCGCATCGAGTTGCCCCGCCGGGCCTTTCGCATCGCGCGAAAGGCCAATCCGGATGCTACGCTCGTGCTCAACGATTTCCACGTCGGCGATGATTTTGCCGAGGTCGCGCGCGGCGTCGTCGATGATAATGGCGAGCCACTCTACGACGTGATCGGGCTCCAGTCGCACATGCACGGCGGGAATTGGTCGAGTGCAAAACTCTGGGCAGTGTGCGAACGATTTGCTCCGTTCGGCAAACCGATACATTTCACCGAACTCACCGTGTTGTCGGGCAGGAAGGGTTGGCACCGGCCCCAGCCCTGGCCGTCAACCTCCCAAGGCGAGGAGGAACAAGCCCACGAGGCGGCGCGAATCTACACCCTGCTTTTTTCGCATCCCTCCGTGGAAGCGATCACCTGGTGGAATCTGACCGACGCCCACGCCTGGATGGAGGCACCAGCCGGTCTGCTCCGAAAGGACATGTCGCCGAAGCCCGCTTACAAGGTGCTGAAGAAGTTGATCACCGAAGACTGGTGGACGGAAACGAGCCTCGATACCGATGACGACGGCCTTACGACCTTTCGTGGATTCTACGGCGAGTATGAACTAACGCTGTCCACTCCCGGCCGGAAACCACAGCGGATTGAACACCTGGAGATCAAAAAGTCGCCGCGAGAGGAGGCCTCCCGATGGACGGTGGTCTATTCTCCAAATCCGTGAAAGGAATGAGCCCTGGTGTTCTGCCGAATCGACCTATGCATGACAAGGAACTGTGGCCGACTTTGAGCGGCGACGAGTAATCTTACAAACAGAAACGATGAGGAAACGAAAATGGCAAGAAGCGTGCATATCAGAACAATCCCAATGGTTGCCGTATCGGTGTTGCTGCTCGTCACGAGCGCCCGGGCACTGGTCAACCCTTCGCTGCAACCAATTCACTTGTACGAACGTTACAACGTCGTCCTGGCTGCCGAGGTGGTGTCGGCCGAACTAACCGATGAGGACTATGACGTCGAGTCGGGACGGATCAAGCTCAAGGTCACCGCCGTCTGTCGGGGTGAGTTTAAAAGCAAGGAAATCACAATCGACGTGCCGGCGTGGGACGATCGCGACGAGCCGGCTCACGATGCCAATGACGATTGGAATATTTGGGACGTCGCTGTCGAGGGGCGCACGATTGTCGCCTTCGTTGGGAAAAAGGGCCGGCGAGGCAGAGGCGAGGACGGAATTCTACTCTATTGCGGCGAGCGGCAATGGCATCATGCCCGGATTACCGACATGGAAAAACCGTCGCAGTGGAACTACCAGTCGGCCAGCGAGCAGGTTATGGTCGGTACATTCAATGGTGCTGCAACGCGGTTGGCCGATATGATGGCCGACACGAAACACGGCACGGCCTTCTTCCCGGCCATCCCGACCATTCAACTGCATCGGCAAGTCACGATTGGCACATTGCCGGCCAGTGCCGGCGGCGTTGCATTGTTCGACCTCGACGGCGATGGCGACCTCGATGTCCTTGCGTGCAGCGAAGGCGGCGTTCGCGCCTATCTACAAGACGACTCGCTCACATTCACCGACGCGACGGAAAAGCTTGGCTTGAAGGAAATCGCCGGGACAAGTTGTGCGCTGGCCGATGTCGATGAGGACGGGCGCAGCGATCTACTGATCGACAAGCAGCTATTTCGCAAGAGCGAGAACGGTTTTGCGAAAGCCGCCCTGCCAGACCTGGAAACGGACAAACCACTCAAAGTGTCGTCGTTCGTTCAGCTCAATGGCGACGGCCATCCAGACATTCTCCTCTCGCATATCGACGGAGGCCTCACGGCGCTACTCAACGACGGCAAAGGCAACTTCATGGATGCCACGGAAAAACTGGGCCTGACCGATGAAGCGTGCGGGGCAGGCGGCAACGGTTACTTCGCACCCGGTGATTTCGACGGCGACGGTCGCACCGACCTCTATTACGCCACGGGGCAAGGGCTGATCCTGCTGCAAATCGAACAGGGCGCGTTCGCGCCACTTGAACAAAAACTTCGCTTCGACTACCGCTGTGCACCCGACTACAAACCCGGCAAAACCGGCGCGGGTTGCTTCGCGACGATCTGGAAACCGGATGCCCTGGATCTCGTCAGTCCCGGCGACAGCAGCCTGGCAATCGTTGCCAAAAGCGACGGCGAAGCGCGGGACGTGAGCGTCGATGGCAACGAAATCGGCCTGTGCGCCAGTCGGCAGATCGCGACCCTGGCCGAGGACCTGAACATGGACGGCTATGTCGACCTCTACACGATCTCTCGGGACGAGAATCAACAGAACCAGTTCCACACGAACCGAGGCTACGGTTCGTTTATGGATCCCACACTCTATGATCCGACCTGTTTCGGGGAAGCCCACGAAAAGGGCGCTTGGGGTCTGGCCGCGGGCGATATGAACGGTGATGGCATGAACGACCTGCTGCTGGGACACGTCGATGGCGAAATCACTCTGGTACTCAGCGATGCCGTGGAAGTGCGCAAGCCGACGGAGTATCCGACCTACCACGCCAAGAAGCTCCAGCAAACATGCGTCATTTCAGTTTCTCTGAAAGGGCTTGGCACACTCGGCGCGGATGTGCAGTTGGTTGATCGGAATGGAAAAACAACCCTACGACGCACCGTCGGCACCCAAGTTCTCACCGGCTGCCGCGGCCCCGACAATGTCAACTTCGCCGTCCGTGAGCCTGGGAACTACATCCTGCGCGTGCGATTTGCGGATGCAACGGTGAAGGAAGAAGAGATCACGATCGGCGAGACGAAGCATGTACCACTGACGATTAGCAGCAAATAGTGCGAGTACACTTTTGCCACCTTGAGTTTGAAGCCATTCGTATTCTTTGAGCAGGAATCTGAAAAGCATGAAGGTCTTTTCGCACCCCGTTTCATCGCAGTGGATAATTCTGCTGATCGTATGCGCGTCGACGGCTTCAGCTAACCCGTTTGGCGACAACTGGGCGCCGTCGCCCATGGAACCAGCGTTCCGACTTGAGGACTACATCGTCTGGGGCGGTTCGGTGACGAAGGCCGAAGACGGCCGTTACTACATGTTTGCGGCCCGCTGGCCGAAGAAGACGGCCATGCCCTCCTGGGTGACCAACGGAGACATTGTGCTGGCTGTTTCCGAAAAACCGGCCGGCCCCTATCGGTTGGTCGATGTCGTGCTGCCGTCGCGGGGAAGCAGTTTTTGGGATGGCATGGCAACCTTCAATCCCACGATCCGGCGCCACAAGGGCAAGTATGTGTTGTTCTACACGGGAACGACCTATGATTTCGAGCAACCGAAAACCAAACGCCCATCACAAGAAGAATGGGAGCAGGCCTGGAACAACAAGCGAATCGGCGTCGCCGTTTCCGATTCCGTATTGGGCCCCTGGAAACGGTCGGACTCCCCCGTCTTGGAGCCGCGCAAGGGGAAGTGGGATACGTCGATCACTAGCAATCCGGCTCCCGTCCTGCACGACGATGGCAGCGCCTTACTGGTTTACAAGAGTTCGCCCCTGAGGTTCCCCGAACAGAAGAAAAAGAACGAACTGATACTGGGCGCTGCAGAGGCGAAGCACTACTTGGGTCCCTACGAACGCCTCAATGACGAGTCACAAATTATGTTTCAAGGCAAGCGGGCGCACGTGGAAGATCCCTACGTCTGGTTCGACGGAGAAAACTACCACATGCTGGTGAAGTCCATGGATGGCAAGATCCCGGTGGGCTGGGGGAGCGGTTTCGTCGCCTCTTCGCCGGATGGCTTGAACTGGAAGTTGGCCGATCCTCCCTTGGCCTACACTGGCAAGGTCGAAAGGGAAGACGGCAGCATCCTCAGGGCAGGACGTTTCGAAAGACCACAGATTCTCTTTGAGAACGGTATCCCCACACACGTCTTTTTCGCGTGCATGGCGCGCGATGGTATTTACAACGTAGTCAGGCCGCTTAAGAAGTAAAGGTCACCCATGTACAAACCACCATTGTTGATGGCGATCATTTTGTCGAGTTGTGTTGGCGGGAGCTTCGCGCAAACCGAACCGACCTACAGCGACGTTGTAGCGCGTCTATACGACTTGAAGAGCTTGGCCGAACCGCCGCTCGCAGGGGAACAGGCTGGCAACTTCTCCAGCTACAACCGAACCTCCCGGTACAACAGCGAAACCGGCGAGTATGAACAGTGGCAGTACAACTGGGATGGCGGCGGCGCCGTTCGTCGCGAAGGAGACAGTCTGGTCGCCGCAAAGATCGACGGGCCGGGTGTTATTTGGCGTTTTTGGTCCGCTTCTGCGGGGAAAGGCCATGTCAAGATCTTCATCGACGGCAACGACCAGCCGACGCTGGATATGCCCTACCAGAACTTCATGAACGGCGAAGAGGGCATGTTCGCCTATCCTGAGTTGGTCCTGACGATGTCGAAGGGCAGAAACAGCTTCATACCGATTCCCTTCCAGAAGTCCTGTAAGGTCGTGTTCGAAAAAGGGTGGGGAATGTACTACCAAATCACCTACTCGCGATTCCCAGAAGGGACGCCTATCCCCAGTTTCCGTGGCGAGTTCACCGAAGACGATCAGGCGCCCCTGCGGAAGGCCAATGAGGTGTTCGCCAATCGCGGCACCGACCCCAAGCCGAACGGACCCGACAGTAAGTCCATCGACAAGACAGTCGTCATCAAACCCGGAGAAACCGTTGATGTCTGTAGTGTGACGGGCCGTCGTGCGCTCACGCAAATTCTCGTTCGCCCGTACCCGGATGAAAACCCCATTCGCACGCTGCGCGAGTTGACGCTTTCCATCTTCTGGGACGACGAAACGGAACCGGCGGTGTGGACGCCGCTCGGCGACTTCTTTGGCACCGCGCCGGGAATCAATCGATTCAAGTCCCTTCCGACTGGCATGAGCGACAAGGGGTTTTACGCCTACTGGTACATGCCCTTCGAGAAATCGGCCCGTATGACGATCACCAACGATGGCGAAAAAACACGGAAGCTCTCGTTTCACGTCCAGCACGAGCAGGTCGCAAGCGACACGCCGCTGTTGCGATTCCATGCGAAATGGCACCGCGACGATTACTCGGGTGTCGACAAAAAGAGGTTCACGCATGGCGATCGTTGGCCCGATTGGCCGCTGCTTGTGACGGAAGGCCGCGGTCGCTTCGTCGGAATCAACATGCACATCTGGAACCCCAATCCGTTCGGGCGGATAGTCAAAGTGCTCGATGCGGATGTTAACGAGTATCCGCCGCGGATCTATGACACGATGTTGGCGGCCGCCGGCGGCTGGTGGTGGGGAGAAGGCGACGAGAAGTTTTTCGTCGATGGGGAAAAGATGCCTTCGACCTACGGAACGGGCAGCGAAGATTATTTCGGCTACGCCTGGGCGGCCCACGATCCAGTCGAGTACGAAAGTGCCTTGGCGAACCAGCCGCTGAACAAGAACAGCAGCCTGGGGCACGTATCGAACAATCGTTTTCAACTTGCCGACAACGTGCCGTTTCAAAAACGGTTCGAGGCGGTCATGGAGAAGTACCATCCTAACAACTGGCCGCTTCTGTATGCCTGCACCTCCTATTGGTATCAGACGGCCGGAGAGTCCGATCCTTACGGACCGGTCCCCGTTGAAAACCGTGTGGACTACTACGGTCAGCCCGACCCCTCGTTGTTGACGCCCGCCAGCGGTGTGTACGAGGCGGAACTTCACTTGAGTTACAACCGTCGGGCAGCCCAGCGGCTGCAGCGGATGAGTTCAGAGGATGGTAGTTGGAGCAACGAGTTTCATCTGCCATGGAAAGGCGAGGTGGGCGGCGCATTCTCGGTCAGTTTCGAGGTCGCCGCTCCCTACAAGGGACCGCTCGCGACCGGTCTTACGATGGGGCCAAACTATGGTGTTTTCGACGTACTGCTCGACGGGAAACCGTTGAAGGCGGGGGTCGATCTGTACAGCCCAAACGTGACTCCGAGCCCACGGTTGGACCTCGGGACGGTTGAACTATCACCGGGCTCACGCCAACTGACATTCCGCCTGACCGGCGGCAATGCGCAGGCGAAATACATCCAGCAGAAGCTCTTGATGCTGGGGATCGACTACATCGCGCTGACGCCCGTTGAGTAAAGCCCCATGGACCAGCAAGGCGGTGGCTGGCCTGGTATGCCAAAATCATTCACCTGGAGAATATCAAATGGCAAGGAGCATCGCAGTATCGATCGTCACTCTGTCCATCTACACCGTCGGGTGCATGTGCTGCCAACATGTCGATGCTCAACCGACTTCGCCGAAGGAGGTTTCGGCCCAACCGAATATCATTTTCATACTCGCCGACCAACTTCGCTATCAATCGTGCGGCTACGCAGGGGATGAGAAGGCGCGCACGCCAAACTTGGATCGGCTCGCGGCATCGGGCGTCGACTTCCGGCAGGCCGTTTCCGCCATGCCTGTGTGCAGCGCATACAGGGCCTCACTCTTCACCGGAAAATACACCAGCAGCACGGGGATGGTGATCAATGAACTTCGAATGAACACCAAGCATACTTTTTTGGCTCACTGTCTGACGCGGGCCGGGTATGAAACGGGCTATATCGGAAAGTGGCACCTCTACGCAAACCAGCTTGGAAACCACGACGACCCCAAGAATTCCTTCACCCCGCCTGGTCCCGACCGGCTGGGGTTTGACGGCTACTGGGCCGCGTTCGGTTTTCACCACACGTACTATAACTGCTTCTATCACACCGATTCGCCGAAGAAGATATTCTTTGATGAAGAGGTTTACGAGCCTGACGGGCAAACCGACTTGGCGATCGACTTCGTCAAGAAAACGAAAGACAAGAACAAACCATTCTACCTCATGCTGAGCATCGGCACGCCCCACAGTCCGTGGCGAGCCGACAACGTGCCCAAGAAGTGGTACGACTTGTTCGAGGACGTGGAGTTCTCCGTGCCCGCAAACTACTCGCAGAAGAAAGCCCCCTACGGTGACGGTTGGTCGAACTACCATCACAATCCCGAAAAAATCGCAGCCTGGAAACGGGTCTATTACGCAATGACAGCGAATCTCGACTGGAATGTGGGCCGAATTCTCGATGCGGTCGACCAAGCAGGCATTGCCGAGAACACGATTGTCGTATTCACTTCGGACCACGGCGAAATGCTTGGGGCGCACGGCCGGATGATGAAGAACATCTTCTACGAGGAGGCGGCTCGGGTCCCCTTCTTGATCCGCTGGCCCGCACAGATTCCCAAAAGCCTCGTCTCCGACGCGCCCATGAACACCGTCGACATTATGCCGACCCTGCTCTCGTTTGCAGGCGTTCCTATTCCGGAAGAAGTCGAAGGGGCGGATTTGAGTCATCTCGCGATGAACAAAGAAGGCCCCGCACCCGAGTTTGCGTTTCTCATGAATACCGGGGCATGTGCCGCGTGGGAAGATGGACATGAATGGCGTGCACTGAGAAACAAGCAATACACCTATGCCGTCTTTCGGGGATGGGAGAGGAAGGGCCTGCCGCGCAAGGAACTTCTGTTTGACAACGTCGCCGACCCCCTGCAGATGCGAAACCTTGTCGGAAAGCCGGAATATGAAAACGTCACGGCCGATCTTCGCGAGAAACTGAAAGCAAAGATGACGTCGCTCGGCGACACCTTTCCCGCATCCACATGGTACAGAGACAACTGGATCGAGAATCGCATCATCAAACGCACGGCCACTATCGATTGAACACCTTGGAAACAAGGAGTGATGCATGAACACACGAACCATCATCGTCGGCACACTCACGGTCGCGCGACGGTTGTTGGTGTCTTTTCGAAATCTCGGTCTCGGGTTGCTGGCTGGCCTGCTTGTTGCTTCAGGTGCGTTGGCTCAGGAAGCCGTCTCCTTCCAGGAACGATACCGACCACAATTCCACTATACCGCCGTCAAGGGTTGGATCAACGACCCCATTGGTCTTCTCTACTACGACGGCGAATACCACCTCTTCAACGATCACAACGTGAAATCGCACCGGTTTCCGGGCGGCAAGTTCGATGGTGAGCAGTCACATTGGTCGCATGCCGTCAGCAAGGATTTGGTGCATTGGGAACACAGGCCCGTGGCGGTCTGTCCTGACAAGCTAGGCGCGTGCTTTTCGGGGTCGGGCGCTGTGGATTGGAAGAATACTACGGGGCTGCAAACCGGAAAAGAGCCGCCCCTGGTCTTAGCTTACACGTCGGCTGGCTCGTGGGGGCAAAGTCTCGTTTATAGCAATGATCGCGGGCGAACCTGGACGAAATACGAAGATAACCCGGTGCTCGAAAAAATCGCAAATGACAATCGCGATCCGATGGTGTTTTGGCACGAACCGACGAAGCGCTGGATCATGGTGCTCTACGTCCAGCGAGGCCGGGCGCATTTCTTCAATTCCGCCGATATGAAAACGTGGGCAGCGACTTCGGTCGTCGAACTCGAAGGTTTCCACGAATGCCCTGACATGTTTAGGCTGGCAATTGACGGCGATGCGAATAACTGCAAATGGGTGGTCTACGATGGACCGCTCCATTACTGGATCGGTGAATTCGATGGCCGTACGTTCAAGCCTGAAACCGAGGCCCTGCGTTGTGAATTCGGTAAGAATTTCCATGCCGGTCAGACTTGGGAAACCCCGGACAAGAAGCGGGTGCAGATCGGCTGGATGAACGGCGGGAAGTATCCGGGCATGCCTTTCAATCAACAGATGACGTTCCCAAGTGAGCTGACTCTCCGCAAGACGCCCGATGGCCTTCGTATGTTCATGTATCCGATCGACGCAATCAAGAAGCTCCACGGTGAGTCATTCACGCTAACGAACCACAAGCTCAATCCGGGTGAGAATCCTTTGACTGACATCTCGGGCGAGCTGTTCGATATCGAGATGGTTATCGAGCCGGGTGATGCTACGGAATTCGGACTCCGCCTGCACGAGACATCCGTCATCTACTCGGACAACCAGATTACGAGTGCCGGCGCCAAAGCCGAAGTCTCCCCAATCGATGGCGTGATTACACTTCGAATCCTCATCGATCGCACCTCGATCGAGACGTTTGTCAATGACGGCCAGGTCGCGCTGCCGTGTTGTATCCTGCCGAAGCAACTCAATACCACTCTCGATTTGTACGCACAGGGCGGCAACGTCGTGATCCACTCGCTTCGTGTGACCAAGCTCAAGTCCTGCTGGGAATCAGGAGACACGCAAAGTCAAGAAGCGGATCTGCGATCCGGCGATGAGGAAAAGTCCATCCCAGCGGTCGAAGATCCGCTTGCCCGATTCTACGAGCAACCCGCGCGGTTTAAGCCGTCTCCTCCCGCACAGGGTCGGCCTGCCGAGTGGTTCCTCGAGAACTCGAAGAACCTCAAGCTGGACGCGACGGTTTATCACGGCGACCGAGAAGAGCAAGCGAAGGTTGATAGAAAGCTTCCGTATCGTTATCGCGATACCGCCTCACGGCCAGAACTTCCTTTCGATAAGATCGTCTTCATCAAGCGTTTTACCTATCACAGCTCGCATTTCTACACGGACTTTCTCGACGGTTGCTCACGCTATGGAGGGAATATCTCGATTCTTGACCTGAAGACCGGCAAGGTGAAGGACTTGTTTCCCGAGGACAGCGAGATGGCCGGCGGGATCTTCGGGCGTTTTGCGCTCTCTTTCGACGCAAAGCGGCTCGTTTTCGACTGGAAGAAGGCGCCGATCGAGGGTTTCCGCATCTACGAGGTGAACGTCGACGGAACGGGACTCCGGCAGCTGACTTTCCCGCCCGGCGACGAGCGGGCACGCATCGATAGGTACTCGCTTCACGAGAGCGGCGGCAAGCAGCAGAGGAATTACTTCCACCAGACCGACGATATGCACCCGTGCTACGCGCCGGATGGTTCGATCTATTTCACCTCGACTCGCGCGCAACATGGCGTGCTGTGCGGCACCTTCCTCGCCGCCTCGGTTCTCCACAAGATGGATGGTGACGGCGCGAACATTCGGCAGATGACGAATAGCGCTGTCAGCGAGTTCAGTCCGGCCGTGCTGCCGGATGGATGGATCACCTACAGCCGTTGGGAGTACGTGGACAAGGGCCAGCTCGGCATCAAATGTCTTTGGGCCATGAAGCCCGACGGGAGCGGCAGCCGGGAGATCTACGGAAACGACGTGCCCTTCCCGCCGACCATGTTGCACGGACGTCCGATCCCAGGCAAGCCGCACAAGCTCGTGATGCTCGGCACGCCCCACTTTCCGCAGAGCGGGATCGGAACCGTCATCGTCGTCGATACGACGAAGAACATCCGCACGCGGAGTCCGATGCATTTCGTCACCTGGTGGGTCGACGTACGCCAGGAACCGGGATGGAACCACTTCCTCGGCTCGGGCTGGAGACGTCACACGAACGGCCCGCTCTATATGGACCCCCATCCCTTGGCGGAAGATCTGTTCCTCGTGTCCCACAACCGGGACCGCGCCTGGAACGATCCGACGGCCTACGAGTTGATGCTGCTCGACGACTCGGGAAATCACTGGCCGATTCTCGCTTGCGACGACTACTCGCTTTGGCAGCCGACGCCGCTGGTTTCCCAAAAGCGTCCGCCGGTTGTGCCGAGTACGCTCGACCCGCGACTTGCGAAAAAAGGGCTCGCGGTCTGCTTCGTGCAAGACGTGCATCACGGCATGGAGGGCATCGAACCGGGCGAGGTGAAGTACCTGCGCATTCTCGAACAACTGCCGCGGCCCTGGTCGTGCCGGCGATTGTGGGAGCCCAACCAGAACCTGGTCTATTTGATCAGCCCTCGCAGCGCGCTTGCCGGCAAGGTGTTGCGGGGCGTCGTGCCGGTCGAGGAAGACGGCAGCGCGCACTTTTACGTGCCCGCTGACCGTAACATCTATTTCGAGGCGCTCGACGCGAAGTACCGGGAACTGCAACGCGAGCGAACGTATGTGAACTACATGCCCGGCGAACGGCGAGGTTGCGTCGGTTGCCATGAAACGCCGCAGGACGCACCGCTCGACCGGATCGGCTCGGCGCTGGCGCTCAAAAAACCGCCAGTTCACCCACAGCCGCAACCGGGCGACGATACGGCCGCCAGGCCGATTCATTTCGCCACCGACGTGCAACCCGTCCTCGACAAGCATTGCGTCAAGTGCCACGGCGGCGAGCGCAAGATGGCCGGCCTCGATCTTCGCGGCGAGTTAACGCAAGCCTTCTCGCGATCCTACGAAAGACTTCTCCGCTACGTGAAGACAACCGATGAAGGCAGCGACTTCGGCGGCAGTGAGTACCTTCCGCCGAAGTCCGTTGGTTCACACGCCTCGCCCCTGATCAAACAGCTCGACAAAGGCTGCACCGGCATGGAGTACGAACTGCCCCTGGAAGACTACGTAAAGATCACAACGTGGGTCGACGCAAACGCCGTGTACTACGGTTCGTACTGGGGCCGCGTGCACATCGATCATCGCGACCATCCCAACTTCCGGCCGGTTCCGACGCTCGAGGATGCTCTCGCGACGGAACCGCCGGTGCCATGGATGGAAAGGTAGCAAAACGTCATTTGTCGTCATGCTTATGTACAACCAAAACGAGAATGTCAACGATGCCAAACAACTCACGAGAACGATTCTCGCGTCTGCTCTGCCTGCTGAGCTTGTTCTTACTGGCGGCGCACGGCGAGGCGCGCTGCGGTGAAACCGCTCACGCTGAACACCCGAATATCGTCGTGATCCTGGTCGATGACATGGGCTTTTCGGACATCGGTTGCTACGGCAGCGAGATTCCCACGCCCAATCTGGATGCGCTGGCGGCGGGAGGTCTGCAGTTCACCCAGTTCTATAACACCGGTCGCTGCTGCCCCACCCGCGCCGCTTTGTTGACGGGCCTTTATTCGCATCAGGCGGGTGTGGGCCACATGACGAGCGACTACGGCATGCCCGGCTACCGTGGCTTTTTGAACGAACACTGCGTGACACTGGGCGATATTGCCCGCAGTGCCGGTTACCTTGCGGCGGCCACCGGCAAGTGGCACGTGGGACACAAGCAACGCAGCATGTGGCCGTTGGCGCGTGGTTTCGACCGCTTCTACGGCGTGCCGGAAGGGGCCGGGTTCTACTTTCAAGTCAAACAGGGCCGTACTGTTGTGCTCAACGACGAGGTCGTCGCCTCGGTTGGCAAACCGCTGCCCGCAGGCTGGCACTCGACCGACGCTTGGACCGAATACGGTCTGAAGTTCATCGACGAGGCACTCGCTGCCGACAAGCCGTTCCTTCTCTACCTGGCCCACAACGCTCCGCACTTCCCGTTGCAGGCCAGCGCCGAGGACATCGCCCTTTTTCGCGGGAAGTATCGTCAAGGTTGGGACAAACTCAGCGAACAACGGCACGCACGGCAGGTCGAGCGGGGGCTGATCGAGCCAACTTGGAGGAAAGCGCAGCGCCCCGACGACGTGGCTGCCTGGGAGAGCTTGTCCGCAACCGACCAGGACCGTTTCGATCATATCATGGCGACCTACGCCGCCTGCGTGTACGCCATGGATCGGTCGGTCGGCACACTGATCGACGGGCTGAAGCGGCGCGACCAATTGGACAATACGTTGATCCTGTTCATGAGCGACAACGGCGGCAGTCACGAAAGCGGTCCCAATGGTAGAAGCCAGGGCGATCCAACCACGGCGCGGTCGTCTTGGTTTTGCGGCAAGTCATGGGCTTGGATGCAGAATACGCCGTTTCGAAAATTCAAGATCTACAATCACGAGGGCGGCATCGCCACGCCGCTTGTTGCGCACTGGCCCAACGGCATCTCAGCCCCTGGCGAGTTGCGCCGCCAGCCCGCGCATGTGATCGACATTATGGCCACATTGCTGGACGTGACCGGAGCGGATTACCCAAAGCGGCAAGACGGCGTTGACATTTTGTCGATGGAGGGCAAAAGCCTGCTGCCCGCCTTCGACGACCGGTCGATCGAGCGCGACGCACTATACTGGGAACACAAAGGCAACGCCGCCGTGCGCTGTGGCGACTGGAAATTGGTGCGGTTGGGCTGCCAGGGAAACTGGGAACTGTACAATCTCAGAACCGATCGCACAGAACAGCACAACCTCGCCGCCCAGCAGTCGCAGCGCGTGGCCGAATTGACCGAGAAGTGGCTGACCTGGGCCAAGCGCTGTCATGTAGCAATCGACGGCCAGCCGCAGAAAGGTGGCCGGTGAGCGGCCTGTCGTTTCGGCGCCGGTCTTATTCGCAGTATTCCATGATGCGATTAGAAACGGGAATGCAGCTAGCCGGCCGGACCGTCGCGATTCCGGCGTTTCAGCAGCAAGGTCGAGACGTTGTGAGCGGAGGTTGACGAAAAAACGAAACAGAATGACGAAATGAGACAATCGACACCGGTCCGCCCACGTGTTTGACTACAGAGACTGCACGGTCAAGACAGACGGATTCATCATCCGTGTGCTTGCCTCGCCAATCGGCCCACCCGAGAAGACCACCCAGGAGATGCCCCTCATGTTCAGCAGGTTAGATGGAAGTTTGCGTAGCAGTTGGCATCGCCTGTTCGTTTTGCTTGCCGTCGCCTTTGTTTTTGACTGGGCGTACCGCCACCAAGCTGTTGCCGACGAAGTCTTTCAACCCAACCCGAATCCGCCGACGGATGGCCGTGTTGGCTCGAACTACACGCCGGCCTATGCCGTGAATCAGGTGCAGTTTTGGCATGACTTCCGCCCGGAGGTGGTGAACAAGGAACTCGCCGCGGCCGTCAAGCATTTCGGTATCTCCACCTTGCGGGTCTACCTCCACAACATCAACTTCTCCGAAGAAGAAGATGTCTTTCTGGTGAACATCGAGTCCTTCTTGAAGATCTGCGATCGGCACGGAATCAAGCCCGGGTTCACCTTCTTCGACGATTGCCACCGGCACAAGGG